>MDTD01003669.1_pt1 | contig 24686 bp, 18 predicted proteins | sample 811221 | NCBI WGS metagenome assembly MDTD01 (sample SAMN05326646, study PRJNA326480) | marine metagenome | isolation source: seawater | place: Pacific Ocean: South West | collected 2011 | reverse complement strand
TCTCTGCCCAAAGAATACCGAGGGCTTCCCTCTCGCCACCATAGCGAGCGACGATATCTCCCATCATCGACGCCGCACGTTTGTATTCTCCTGATAGAAACGCCGCCAATCCTACCCGCCACAATCCTTCTCTGTGGAAGGCCCCACGCGGTGCCATCTCGATGGCTCGTTGGTAAGCCCCCATACCCTCCACGTTTTCACCGTAATCCGTGAGCAATCGTCCTGCCTCAAGTGCTGCCTCTGCCGCCAGGTGGTGCTCTGGAAAGCGCTCAGCAACCTCATGAAGTAGTTTGGCTGCGTCTAGCGGCTGCTTCGCACTTTTGAGGACCAAGGCATGCCCAAAGATAAAGTAAGGTTGAGCCTTTGAGGGAATATGCTTACGCATGCGTTTGAGCTTTTTGAGGGTGAGCGGTCGAAGATCCGAACGAAAGCGGTTAAGGACGCTAAGTCCCCATCGATACATGCGCTTTTGGTGGGACCCAATCCCTTTGAACATCCGCAGTTTTTTTCGGGCCCCCTTCACCGTTCCACGATTCGCCTTAAATACGACGCGAGCAAGTTGGGCATAGAAGGATGGCTTCGCTCCGAGTTTGCGAAGGGTATTCCAGGCTTTCGTTCGCTTCTTCTCGCTCTTGGAGCCCCACCACGTTCTCATAAGGAGTGCTTTTGCCTTACCAGGCAGGCCTAATGTGCTCCACAGTTCGACCAATCGCTTCTCTAGTCCTTGGCGGAGGCTTGGCGATAGAGAGCGATCCAAAATCTTCGATACGGCTTCTGCTGCGTCTTTATGCCGCTTTTTCTGTATGAGGAAGAGAATCGCTTTCTTGTAGTGCGCTGCGTACTGGGGAACCCATGGTCCTATCTCAAGGAGCTTTTCAATCGAGGCCTCTAAGTCATTGGAGTCATCCACCAAGTCATAGAGTTCGACATAACCAAGGTCTCTAAGGCTCTCACTTCCCCTGGTTAGGACTTCAAATTCCGACCGGCTTTCTGCGACCTTCCCAACATGGCGAAGAAGCGAGCCTCGAAGCCAGGCAACACTCGCTTTATCTAAGGAATCGGTGGTCGATGCCTGAAACTTATTTAGGCCTTGGAGAGCATCCTCGACCGCCTTGGTTTGACCAACGAGTTCCTCAGACGCTGTGTTAAGGAGGTTAAATCCCACCTTAACTGCTGGAGATTTATCAGAGAGGGGTGAAAGATCGTAAAAGGATGAATCCGCGTATGCCGATGGCGTCAACAAGCCTATGAAGAGACAGAGTCTCATCACGAACGTAAGAATCCGCGTTAGCGGCCGGCGATCCATCATGAAGAACTCGCCTCCACCTCAACCAGTACGTTGGTGCGTTCCAAGGCAGACGGAGGCAGTGTCAGGCGGTCTACGACCGCGGCTTTCGCTAAGACGTCTGAATCCGCCTGTCCCCCCATCGTCGCAACGATAACACCGCCCTCACTGAGAAAGTCTGTACCACGCTCGATCCACTCAAGTGGTGCAAACGTAGCCCGGCTTACCAGGCCTTTCGGCTCGCGAGGAGCGGGAAGTTCTTCAAAACGGGATGGGCGTACTTTGACATTTTTTAGACCAAGTTCGATCGCATGCTTACGTGCTAGCGCCGCTTTTTTCCCAACGCTATCTACCAAAAGTAGATCCAAATCCGGTCGCATCAAGGCCCACACTAACCCGGGGAATCCACCGCCTGACCCAATATCGATCCAGGAAGTCAGCCCTTTTGAGTGCTCCAGTAGCCGCATGAGAGCCAGACTGTCCAAGAGATGTCTCTCAACGGCCTGCTCCAGTGTACAGGGACCGATGATGTTGATTCTCTCATTGGCCTTTAAGATGCGCTGGAGAAGTCGTGCCAAGCGTTCTGCCTGTTCGTCATTCACCGCAACCTGAAGCTGCTTGGCGCCCTGTTGAATCGCCTCTGGGAGACTAAGATTCATGGGTTGGCGGAATCACCGAGGGTGCCTTCACGTGGCACCTCTTCCTGTTGTTGGAGCATCTGACGCGCCTTCACTGCAAGTTGAGCCTGCGCCAATTGTGCATTGAGTGCTTCCCGAATATTTTCCTGATTCTCTTTCGGTACCATGCTAACCGCTTGATCAATGGCCTCTTTAGCCTCTGTATCTTTTCCCAAAAGCGTGAGCGCTACTGCCTTTAAGTTGTAGGCTTCAATACTCTCTGGATTATCTGCCAGTTCGTCGTTCATGAGCATCAGAACTTCTTGAGCACCGCGAGGATCGACGTGAATCGCTTCGAGAACCGACTGACCCAACACCTGGCGAGGATAGCCGAGCTTCAGAGCCTTGCGCCTTGCGGCAGCAACATCTCCATCACTCAAGATTGCCATCAGGTAGTTGATGGCGGCCGCATCGCGATGTTTCGGATCGATGGTAAAGACTTTGTCGAGCTTGCGTTTGGCTAGCTTGAAGTCAGAATTCTTCATGGCTAACTGAGCGCTGACGAGAAGGCCCTCCGTATCTCGCGGAAAGAGCGTTGCTTGCTCGTCTAGGAGTGACCTTCCTCGCGTCTCATCACCACTTAGATAGTGTACCTGAGATAGCAGCAAGCGGATCTCTTGCTGCTCAGGAGCGAGAGTCTTGGCCTCTTCGAGGTGTCTCAGCGCCCCCTCTAAGATTCGTTTGGAATCACCGATTAACCCTTCGTCACCAGCTTCTGACAGGGCCTGACCTACAAGCTCGAAATGCAATACACCCAGTTGGGTGCTCAATCGAGGGTCCCGAATTCCATTGGCATGACCTCGAAGACCGACAGCAACCGCGTTCTCCATGGACCTCTTTTCCATATGGAATTGTACCATGTTCAGGACAGCAAGAAGTGAGCTTGGATTGGCAGCAACGCCCTCCTCGAGTGTTTTTCTGCGAAGCTCTTCGTCCTTATCTAGTTGGGCTAGATCGGCACGCACTGCCCAAAGGTCAGCATCCTTTTTAGCCGACGCTCCAGCCTTCTCCAGACGAGATTCAATGGTTGTTCGTAACGCGGTCTTCTCGCTTTCCGGCGTAACCAGAAGGCGTTCCATTTCGACCTGGGCCAAGCCAAGTAACGCGGCCGGAAAGTTGGGGTCGATGTTAAGAGCGTTCTGGAATGCACGTGTCGCCCGAAATGGTGCCTTAAGTCCCAGCGCAAGCTCCCCGATTGTCACGTAGGCTTGAGCGTCGGTTTTTTGTTCGCCGGCCACCCGATCCAACGTATTCCATCCCCTCTCTCGCAAGTCTGATGCGAGTTGAATTCGGCCCTCCGTAAAGGCGATGGCTGGGTCTTGGGGAGCAAGTTCAAGAGCCTTCCCAATTGAACGAGAGGCGTCATCCAAATTTCCCGAGGTTGCGGCAGACATCGCCATCCACGCAAGACCATTGGCCTGAACTTCCTGGCGCGTCATCGTCGTCACACGCTCTGTATCCTGAAGCGCACTATCTTGAGCGTGCCAAACTCCATCACTACCCTTCACGGCATAGACACGATGCTCCAAAACGCTCTTGCTTGGGCTTTTTGAATCGTAGCCGTATGTGACCACTTCTGCGCCTTTCGCTCGCAGTAGGACCCCTGCAAGCATCGCCCATTCAAAGGATCCAATGTTGGGCGCAAGCTCCCCTTGAAGGGAGGGTAAAAACGATGCAGCGGTTCGTGGAGCTCCTAGGGCATCCGGTAACTCAAGATTTCGCCGCGGAAGGTATCCCTTCTTAGCTGCTTCACGGAGTGCTTCAACTGGCTCTTTCAGTCCGTCTGCGACCTTTTGAACCTCAGGTGTGACACGCTCGAGTTCCTCGAGCTTTGCGACCGAGTGATTTCCCCCAAGAGGACTCGTCGAGGCCGTTTGAGTCGTCGGAGTCTCAGAATTCTGCTTCACATCCTGAGCTTGTTGACCGCTCTTGGTCAACGTCACGACCAGTACGGCTACTGCGATGAGCGTGAGTCCGACAAGGATCTTGGTTCTAGGCGAGTCTTGGTCACTCGTTGAAAGCTCTTCACCTTCTTTTGTCATGACTTCAGCTCCTCCTCTGTTGCGGCTGCTAATGCGTTGGGGTCGTTCGTTATGATCTGTGAAACTCCTAAGCCGAGAATGCGATGAGCCTCCAAAGGATCGTCCACCGTCCAGGTTCGGAACGTCGTTGAAGCCTGCCCATATTCCTCGATATGTGCTTCGGTCAAGAGATTGTGTTTCGGATGGAGGTCCAGACCCGTACCATTCTTCGGAAAATAAGGAAGCGCCTCAAGAGCCGTCACATCCTCGTATAGGTAGGCAATCCTCCAACCAGGCTGTTCTCGCATGACAGCATCAACGACACGTGGGTCGAAACTGGAGAGAACAAGCTCCGTGTTAGGAATCGAACTCATGGCCTCGAAGAAAGGGCTTGCTGCCTGAATTAGTTCTCGAGCACGAGCTGTCGGTTTGAATTCGACATTAAGAAGCCGCGACGTCGGCGGTAATGCCAAGATGGCGCTCGCAAGATCGGTCAAACGTGGGATGGGCTCGCCTTGGCTTCGTAATCTGGAGACTTCTTGCCATGACCGCTCGACAAGCGGTCCTGATTCACCCGTCAGACGTTCGGTATCGTAATCGTGGAAAATGACCGGAACCCTGTCGGATGTCAGCTGCACATCGAACTCGATTCCCGAAGCAACCCCTCCGGGCTTTAGGAACGAGACAAGAGATGAAAGCGCATTCTCTGGCAGACCTCCACGATGAGCAATCCAACACGGCTCTTGTGTCACGTTCAACTACGCCTCACTCGTTTGCCGATCAAAAACAATGAAATCGGTCCGGTGTAAGATAAACACCAGGCGCATGAGTCGAAGTCTCACTTCTGGCGTCCCACCAAGGCGTGTAAAGACCTCACCGAGGACTTCACCTTCACGAAATTGCTGAAGCAAGGCCGTTTCCTGAGCATCGAAGCGAAACCTAGCAAAGTCGATGCGCGGATTCCCTTTAATCACCATGATTTCACCGAGGAATGGTGAAAACACATCGTCAAGGAAGCGTGCATCGGCCGTAGAACGAAGTGCCTTCACGAGAATGGTTAGTGGATCTTCCACCAGTCCAACAGAAGCGTGTCCTGGGCGAGAACCTGTGATCAGTTCATACCAGCCTTCTTCCCACCGAAAGAGTTCCGTGATGCGGAACCGACACTGTTTCTCCAAAGAACGAGCAAGATCACTTCCAGACAAGATGTTAAGTTCGACTAAGGCATCCCCCAATCGAATCCCCGAGCGCTCAGCATGGGCAAGAGCAAGGGCCATCTTGTCTGAATCCATCCCTTGTTTAGCGACGAGAAACTGAGCAAGCAACTCTTCCTTCAGATTTGAGCGTGCATCGGTAATAAGTCCATTTCGCCAAATTATCTCTTTCGATACGGCACCCTCGTTTATCTTCAATATTCCGCTGATGCGTGCAATCGCGCACTCATAGATCAATTGAGGAAGGCGAATTCGATTCAATGGTCCTTCCTGGATACAGCTTTGTTCCGCAGAGGCCCAGGTCCTATCCCCGGGTAAATCGAGAATCTCGATCGGTAACCAAGCGCCATCGTTCACAGAAATAAGTTCATCTGAACCAATCGAACCTGAGTGAATCATACGGAGCAGTCCTGCATAGCTCACCGGTCCAAACTCAGCGATACCCTCTCCTCTCAAACGAAAGGACGATCGCGTGAGGTCTAACGCGGGATCGACTGACTCGGTATTCGAGCGTTCGCTGAAGACAGCCCAAGGTGATTCAACGACCTCCTCCGATGCATCCTGTTCCGTTTGTAGTGACTGGGTCTCTGGGGCACTCCATGGAATTGGAATCTCCGTCTGAGTATCCGCTCTGAGTGTTCTTCTAGGCTTGGATGTCTCCTTACGGACGGACGCTCCATCCTCCTCGGAGTTTCCAGATGCCTCCCCCTTTTCAGTCTCTCGGACTAAGCTCGCGACATGAGACGGCCCGATCCGAACGCGTCGCTCAAAAAGAATATCCTCCAACGCATCACTGAACTCAGAAGCAGACGTAAAACGGTCTTCACTTCGCGGCTTCAGAGCATGCCGAATAACAGCAACAACCTCGGGGCTAATATAATCATGTCGCTGTAGCTTTTTCTCAATTCGAACATCTCGAACGTTGAGAAGTGTCTGAACCTCGCTTGAGCCTAAAAAGAGACGACGCAAGGTTAAAGCCTCCCATAGAACGATGCCCAGAGCGAAAATGTCAGAGCTTTTGCCTGGTTCCTGATTCGTCACCATTTCGGGTGACATGTAACCTAGCTTGCCCTTCAAGGCACCTGCCCGGCGTTGTACGTCTTGGCTGGCAGGCTGTCCGCTCTTGGCCACTCCAAAATCCACGAGCTTCACGCCCCCTTGTTGGTTCAAAAGGATATTCGATGGTGAGACATCCCGGTGAACGATGTGTAGGGGGTTTCCATGTTCATCGACGGCATTATGAGCGTAATCGAGGCCGCGTCCCACCTGCGCCATAATGTACAGAACCTTTTCTTCATCGAGCCGCTGCTTCAAACGAGCTCGATGGGTAAGCAGCTGGAGAAAATCACATCCTTCGACCAACTCCATCACAATATAATATTCGCCACGCTCCTCCTCGAGGTCGAATACCTGGGCGACATTTGCATGCTGCAATCGACTCGTTACGGAGGCTTCAGCGACGAGCATCTCGATGAAGCTAGCATCGCGTGCAAATTGGGGAAGAACACGCTTGATACAGATGGTCTTGGCGAACCCACCAGGTCCGAGTGTTCTCGCCTTGTAGACCTCCGCCATTCCGCCGGAACCAATGCGTTCCAAGACCTCATATTTACCGAGAAGTAGGTTCTTGTGAACGTCCGCTGTCACCTTGCGGCCTAGCTGCTCTGCTTCTCTAGACTCTTCACTAGATCAAGAGCGGTATCACACCCTTCCTTTTCGGATGCGGAGGCTTGTGATGCTCGCTCCTTAGCATTCTTACATTCTTCGCTATCGGCTCCGGCCTCGCGGCACGTTATTTCCGCCAGTTCGTCACATGAACTGGCACAGCCTGTGCTGAGTAAGAGAATAGGTAGTAGGGCGATAAATAGGGCGCGAATAATCATCTCGTGTTGCTTCCGGCTGGAAAATTCAAGCAGGAGTGTCCCGTCCGACGATTCCCGTGTCAATCAACAATCCGATTGCACTGCTTTCTAACACTAGATGTCGGCGTCCACATTCACAACGAGCACCGTAATGTTATCGACCCCTCCACGGTCCAGAGCCATCTCTAAGAGCCGATCACAAACCTTTTCTGGATCCTGTTCATCGGCCAAGATCGCGGCAATGTGGTCATCACCAACAAGGTCGGTCAATCCATCGCTGCAGAGCATAAAGCGGTCGCCGGGTCGACAGGTTCGAAAATGGGTATCCACCTCTACTTGCTCTTGAAGCCCAAGCGCACGCACGATCACGTTCTTGTAGGGAAAGTATGGAAGATCTTCCCGTCGCAGAAGATTGAGTTTGATGTATTCATTGGCCAGCGAGTGATCTTCGGTGAGCTGAACCAACTCATCACCCCGGTATCGGTAAGCTCGGCTATCTCCAACATGTCCGACGTAAACGCGACTTCCAACAAACGCGATGGACACAAGCGTCGTTCCCATATCTTCGAGATTGGGGTCTTCATGAGCCTTTCGGAATATCTGGAGGTTACCGTACTCGATTGCACTTCTGAGGCGAAATTCGTGGAAGCCGCTTACACCCTCAGTCTCTTCAGTTTGCTTTAGGTCCTCATATAAGGCGCGAATTCCACTGGTAATTTCAGGGTTCGAGAAGAATTCACGCAAAGAGGAAACGGCGATTTGGCTGGCAACCTCTCCACAGTTGTGACCACCCATCCCGTCAGCGACGACGAAGAGCCCATGGTCGCCTAGAACGAGGTTGTCGTCTTCGTTCTGCTCGCGGACGAGTCCCGTGTCTGTAATGACATGGGCATCGAATCGCAGGCTTTGGGTCATAAGAATCTCGTCTCTGGAATGTCACAGGGCGACATCGTCTTACCCTGGCAGGAGAAGTGGCGTCTAGTATTTACCGAGACACACTCATTCGTCACGCGTGGCCGAAACATCCCCCAAGTTAGTGGTGTCCAGGAAAGTCATGATGCTTTCCACACTATCGTTTACGTCCTTCACGCAAGAGTCAATCCCAGAACGAATAAAACGAAACCCAATGCCGCCACTCCAAGGATTTTGACCCGGGCTTTGCCTTCCTCTCCCGTCGATCTCCACATTGCAGAGCACCAAAGAAAGAATCCAATGATCATGATCAAGCCATAGGTACGACTCGGTAACGTATCTCGGGATAGGATCTCTGCATAATGCGTTTCACGCTCTTTCAAGGAGCCACGAATGGAACGACCTTCTTGGGCAGCCGCCTTTGCCTCCCACCGTGCCATCATCGGTGCTAAGGCCGCATCGACTCGCTCGTGCCATTCCTCATCGGGTCCCAAGACACTTCTGCCGGCCATGAGACCGGCTCGAAGCATCGAAAGTGTCTGTACGGCTTCCTTCAGTTGGCCGGCCTCAACCTGTCCTCTATGGATAGACCATAAGGCCTCAGCCGCATCTTCGCGCCAGGGAGCAACGGGTAGAACCCACGATACGGCTTCGCGGAAATGATGTACCGCCATCGTCGTATCCCCTTCCTCAAGTAAGACCCTGCCTCTCTCCAGCGCATTGGACCCACTCACACCGACACGGATCATGATCGCGAGAAGCAGGACAACAATTGCAATTGTCCAAGGTGAACGGAATGTTTCGAGAAACTTAGACAAAATCGCGGCGCTGAAATGCAAAAATGGCCAAACAAAGGAAGATGGCCACGTAACCTAAGGCGTAAATAAAGCTCTGACCAAGATAGCTTGTACCAATCTCCAAGCCTAGAAGGACCTGCTGACTCACATTGAAGACACCGAGATCGGGCACAACTCCGACCACCAGTTCACCGATCGGTCGAGCCCATGGCTGGTCGACAAATACGCCCTCTTTGGCCTGCAGCATCTCTTGAACCACATAGTGGACTCGGCCAATAGCAAAGAGGCCCGTGGTAAAGAGCGCTGTTAGGGCAGGATTAGACATGGCTGAAAACATGACTGCGAGACCGGTAACAATCATCGCCTCGAAGAGGACAAGGATAATGCCCACGACATGAGTTCCCGAAAGTTCACCCCCATCTGAGGTAATAACGAGGAACCATACGCACGCCAGTGCAACCAGTTCGATGGTAAGGATTCCTAAGAGTCCCAGGTACTTACCCAAAATAAATTCGTAGCGCGGTACGGGCTTCGAAATAATCGTGTAAATGGTCTTCTTATCCACCTCTTTGTAGAGAAGTACTGCCCCCATCACGATAGCAGTGACAGAGACGAATAGACTGATGGCGAAGAACCCAAAATTCAAAATGACCCGGGAGCCTTGCCCAACGACAGCCAGCTCACTCAAAATCATTGAGAAGATGATGAATGCCACCGCAGAAATGCTGAGGGCAATAAACGCGCGATTTCGAAGCGCCTCTCTCATGGTGTTATGAGCGATCGCACCAATACGGCCGAAGCCTTGTTTACTTATCGCCATCTTCCGCTCCTGCTTCACGCATGAAAAACTCCTCGAGAGAAATTCTTCGAGCCGTGACATCTAGAATTGTGGCGTTGGACTCTAAAAGAAGCGATAGGACGCGAGAAAGCACGCCCTCTTCGACCACAATCGACAGGGTTGTACCGGCCAGGCTTGGGGTTGCACCGAGTTCCTTTAACGACCGCTTGAGTTCGTCCGGGTCTGAGCATTCGCTTCCGAGGTGTGCCACCACATCCACGAGCTTGCCTTCACCACCCAGCAATTGATCCAAACTTCCCATATGCACGATTTGGCCATGATGAATAATCGCAACGCGGTCACAGATCGTTTCAATATCGTGCAAGATATGTGAGGAGAAAAATACGGTTTTACCACGTTCCCGAAGGTTATAAACCAGGTCTCTAATGTCCTTACGACCGATTGGATCAAGACCTCCAAGCGGCTCGTCTAGAACCACGAGATCCGGATCAGCAATGAGCGCTTGAGCGATCCCTGTTCGTTGTAGCATCCCCTTGGAAAATCCTCTCAGACGTCGGTTGCGGGCATGGCTCATACCAACCATTTCCAACAGTTCATCAATTCTCTTGAGTCTCAGCTTTTTCGGAATGGAGTACAGCCTTCCGAAAAAGTCCAAAATCTCAAACGCCGTCAGGTAGTCGTAAAAGTAAGGGTGTTCCGGGAGATAACCCACCCGAGAACGAATGCTGGGATCTTCCACACTTTGCCCAAACATTTTGACCGAACCACTTGTCGCTCCAATCAGACCCATGGCCATTTTCATGGTCGTCGTTTTACCGGCTCCATTCGGCCCGAGATAACCAAAAATCTCACCTGGTCGAACGTTGAATGATACGCCGCGCACCGCGTGCACTCGTTTAAGACGCAACCCGATCGTGAATTCCTTGTGCAATTGATCACACGATAAAACACTTCCTTCCGCCGGGGAGGAGTGTTGGGTCGGGTTCGACTCCGTATTAGCCTCTTGCATGATGTGTTATCCGCTTCAGTGTCTCGCAAACCAGGTCCACATCGGACTCGGCCATATCGTGAAGGAGGGGAAGGGTGAGTCCCTGGCGAAAGAGTCTCGTCGCATTCGGGAAGTCGCTCGAGGTGCATCCATACTTCCGCATGTAATAGGGCTGCTCTGCAATCGAGTAGCCTGCGATAGTGGTTTGAATCCCTTCTTCGAGAAGGCCGTGAATCACAGCATCGCGATCGATTTGATCGTCCAATCGAATAACCATCGACTGAATCGCTAACCCATCACGATCGAAGGCGCTAAACCAATGAAAGTCATCATGGTCTACAAGACGCTCTCGATACCAAGAGGCAAGCTGTCGACGCTTATCTACAATGGTGTCTAACCGTCCGAGCTGTACCACACCAATGGAAGCCGCTAAGTCCGATAAACGGTAGTTAAAACCTGCCGTTTCAAAACGCAGCCAGCCATCGATATCCCCGTCTACCCCATGGTTTCGCTTCTGAAGCATCGTCCGCGCAAGGGTTGGGTCATTGGTCAAAACCATCCCGCCCTCGGCAGTCGTAATCGTCTTTCGAGGATGAAACGAGAGACACGTGGGAAACCGCGCATCCGCCCAACCGAGCTTCAGATCGGTCCCTAAGGCACAGGCAGCATCTTGAAGCAGCCACAAACCGCGTGCCTGTGCAAGCGCTCCATAGGCCTCTATCGGTGCCGGTAGGCCGAACGGGTGGACCGGTACGAATCCAACGGTCTCGGATGTAAGGCGAGCTTCAAGGGACGCAACGGCTGGGCAGAGTGTTTCGGGGTCGATGTCTACAAAGCGCGTCCTAGCTCCGACAAGTTCGACAGCATTGGCGGTCGCAGGATAACCAAACGCAGGAACAAGAACCTCAGCGTCGCGCGGCGGTGCAATCGCGCTAAGCGCTAGATGCAACGCTGCTGTTCCGGAAGAACACGCAATTGCGTGACTCATCCCTGTCAGTTCGGAAAGCGCAGTCTCCAAGCGCTGAACTTCAGGACCTTGAACCAGATGCCCGCTCTGAAGTACCCGTGAGACTGCTTGGTGCTCAGATTCGCCGAGTAAGGGCCTAGCTAGGGGATATTTGATCAATGTTGGTTCCTATACCATTCGATGGTTCGGGAAAGCCCCTCTTCCAATTCAACTTTTGGCTCGTATCCGAGAAGTTCCTTCGCCTTTGCGATTTCAGGGATTCGAAGTTCCACATCGGGAAAGTTCCATTCAATATGCTGTAGTTCACTCGAACTTTTAGCCAAGCGTACAATTTCCTTTGCTAACCCGTGGATTGTGACCGTGGAACGAGGATTTCCAATGTTAAAGGTATGCCCCACAGCCTCTGGTCGTTCGAGAGCGAGCAACACGCCGTCGACAATATCGTCGATATAGCACCAAGCCCGAATTTGAGCGCCATCGTTATGAATGGTTAACGGCTCGCCCCGGAGTGCTCGAACGATAAAATGGTGGACTGCACCAGTTCCAACCTGTCTCGGGCCGTAGATGTTGAAGGGACGAATGGCGAGGGCAGGAATCCCGTATTGTTTGTAGTAATTGAGCGTTAGGTGCTCAGTCGCCAATTTCGACACAGCGTAGGTCCACCGAGCTTCACCTACAGCCCCTAATTGTGTGACATCACTTTCGCCGACTCGGTATGCGTGAGAACCGAAGACCTCCGAGGTCGAAAAATCAATGAAACACTCAAGCCCCGAAAGCGATTGCGCTAAGTCTAGCGCGTTTTGAGTACCAATCATGGCAACTTTCATCGTCTGAACGGGATGTTTCATCACCGTATCAACACCTGCGATGGCTGCGAGGTGAATAATGATTTGAACATCTCGGCCGGCTTTCTTTAGCGCCTCACCATCCATCACATCGCCGACCACCAATCTGACATTCGGATGGTCCTTTATCGGTGAGTCTTTGAATGCATCTCGATGAAGATTGTCGAAAATAACGATCTCATTGGTCGCAGCCAAGCGAAGGGCAATACTCGTACCGATAAAGCCAGCACCACCTGTTATTAAAATCCGCTTATTTTGAATCACGCCGTTCCATCCTCAACGTACTTAACCCGAGGTCGACCAATCGACGGGCAGTCCCTCATCTCGCTCAGCATCTGCACCAATGACTCGAAAGAGCCCAACCGAGTCGATATATGGGAAGAGCTTATCCCAGCTCGACTTCAGAGTTTCTAAACCTTTCGCCTCCGCCTTTCGACCTAGCCGCACCAAGCGACCTCGCATCGCTCCTTGCTGTTCTTCAGGAGCCCGCCAATAGTTGAAAAGCATGGCCGAAAATGCTGCTGCATGGTCGTTCTTACCCTCCATAAGATTGGCCAGAAAATTCGGGTCCAATTGTGAGCCAGGTAACGATGTCGCAATTTTGATGTAAGGAATCGCCAAATCCAATCGTCGCTTCCGGTCATCCTCTCCACGGTTTTGGCCTTCGAAGAGATAGTTTGCCCCAATATCGTAGTAAAATTGCCAATCGTCCGGGAAGCGCTCAGCCCCCAATCGACTGTATCGATTGCTCCTCTCGATCACCTCATCATCGATGAGTTGACCATACTTCACCACCTGCGAAGCCCAGGTGTATACGCGTGGATTGTCGGGATCAAGACCGATGATGGCGGATACGTAATGGTCCAACCACGGAAACCTTCGGTCTAACCAAAGGTGGCTTGAGAAGTAGCCGTTGACGCGAATGAAGAGCATGTCTGCGACGAAAGATTGATGCCCGAGGGACAAGAAACGAAGCACCTGATGTGGAGGCAAATAGACCGTTTCAGTGCCTCGAGCTCGAGAGTCTTCCGGTACATTGAGGCGGGCCTTTTCCCTGGTCTCTGCGGCCCAAGCCTCACGGCCTGGACCTGGCGCGGGCACATCCCCATGAGCACCCGCATTGAGAAAACGTAATTCAAGCAGACTTGTCCGCGTTGAAACAAACGACGAAAAAGCAATCGCAAGAAGCACGAACAAGAGCCAAGCTCGCGTTTTGTCACGAGACCACCACCTCAGCCACTGATCGGCCCAGCGAGCAAACCGCAAAGGCGCCATTAAGATTGCAATCAGTGGATCCAACACCCAGTACAAGGGAGCGAGAGCCCAATGCCTCCGTCCCTCATTCATTCGGCACCCTCCTCTTTCTGATACTTGTCTAGCTTATACCGAATAGAGCGAAAACTGATCTTGAGCAGTTTGGCTGCCTCCGTTCGATTCCCTCCTGTCCTACTAAGGGCTTGTTTGAGCAGCTTTTTTTCTATACTTCCCAGCAATTCCTCGAGGTCAAGACCGCCAGGAGGCAACGTCCCTAGGGTCTTCATTGCCTTTTCATTCGGATCCGTTCCCAGCACCTGAGGGGGGAGACTATCGAGCCGAATGAGTTCGGTCGTTTCGAACGTAATCGCACGTTCAACGATGTTCTCAAGCTCACGCACATTTCCAGGAAAATTATAGGTGTTTAATAACTCGAGAGCATCGGCGTCAAACCCTTGGATGTCCTTCCCCATCTCATCACTAAACCGGGTCACAAAATGTTGGGCGATAAGGGGGATATCCTCCGGTCGATTTCGGAGTGGCGGCATCGCGATATGAATAACGTTCAGTCGGTAATAGAGATCTTCTCGGAACCTACCCTCTTGGACAGCCTTCTCGAGGTTTTGGTTCGTTGCTGCAATGATGCGCACATCAACAGGTACCTCAGATGTGCCACCAACAGGTCGAATGGACCGTTCTTGAAGCGCCCGCAGCAGCTTCACCTGTAGATGCATCGGCATCTCTCCGACCTCATCTAGAAAGAGCGAACCGCCCGTTGCAGCCTGAAACATACCCTCTTTATTGGTGTGTGCTCCGGTGAATGCTCCCTTCATATGACCGAAGAGCTCACTTTCCATCAAATTCTCGGGTATCGCGCCACAGTTGACCGTGATGAGTTCAGCATCCTTGCGGCCGGAATTGTGGTGAATCGCCCTTGCAATCAACTCTTTCCCCGTTCCCGATTCACCCGTGATGAGAACACTGGTGCGAGTATCCGCCACACGGCGAATCATTTCGAAAACATCACGCATCGCCATAGAGCGGCCGATGAGGTTATGGAAACTATACTTACGTTGAACTTCGGCCCTAAGAGCCCTGTTCTCCATCAACAAACGGCGCTGGTGCAGAGCCTTTTCGATGAGCAGTTTTATCTCATCGACTTTAAAGGGTTTTTGTACGTAATCATACGCTCCCTGCTTCATGGCTGCGATAGCAGTATCCGCAGTAGCATAGGCCGTCATAACCAACACTTGAGTGTCTGGGAACCGTTCCTTGAAGGCCGTTAGAACTTCGATGCCGCCAACGTTAGGCATCATCAGATCGGTCAATACCAGATCAAATTCAACGTCGGCTGAAAGTGCAACGGCCTCAGCACCACCGGGACATGTCGACACATTGTAGCCCTCTTTGGACAGAAAGATTTCCAAAAACTCACAAAGGCTTCGCTCGTCATCGACGATGAGTATTCGGTCGCTCTTCAACACCCGCTCCAATCGGACACGTCCAAGACCATACCCCCACCAGCGCGATCAGAAAAGAGACTCAAGAATGTTCCTCCCATTAGCTTGAGCTAACTGGTTATTGATGGTGCGGGCTCATCTGTATCGGCACCTGGAAATTCTCCCGTTTTTCGGAAGGCCATTTCGGATTCGACCATTTGACGGTCCTCGTCCGATAAATTGAGTCCTATGACGGCACTCGAAGGCTTTGAACTCTCCGTTCTCACAGGTTTAGGCAGGTCAATGTAGAATGTAGTTCCCTCTCCATACAGCGAATGGAAGTCTAATTGCCCTCCAAGTTCTGTGGCTAAACGGAAGGCTGTAGCGAGTCCAAGACCTGTTCCGGATGTCTTTGTTGTGAAAAAGGGATCGAAAATTCGCTCGGCATGCTCTGTCTTTATTCCTGGTCCAGTATCGGTTACCCGCAACTGAACAAATTCGTCTCGGATCGAGGCATCGATTTCTACCCACAACTTGCCACCGTTATCCATTGCCTCAGCCGCGTTGAGGATAACATTCCAAACAATCTGTTTCACGCTTACAGGATCGGCATAAACGAAGGAATTATCCGACATGTTGGACTGGACCTCGACCTCAGAGAAACGAGGATCGTATTTGATGGCCTCTAAAGCCTCGGTTACCTCACGTCCAAGGTCCAACGAACCACGTTGCTCCCCAATGGGTCGTGCGTAGGTCAAGAAGTCGGTGATCCACTGATTAAGAGACTCAGTCTCCCTTACAACGATTGCCGTAAGTCGCTGCTCTTCTTCTGTGCGATTTTCGCCCTGACTGAAGAGTTGAATCGAACCAGCAATCGATGTGAGTGGATTCCGAATTTCATGTGCAATCGTCGCCGCGAGTCGACCGAGGGTCGCGTAGCGTTCACTGCGCTGAACCTGAAGCTCCATTTCCCGCGTCTTGGTGACATCCTCCACCGTCAGCAGGTGACCAATGACGCGTCCCTTGTAGTTTTTAAGCGGCACGCTCGTCCATTGTTGGTCGCATACGATACCTCCGCCCAGTTGAGCCGTAATGAGGAGCGTATCGACCTCTTTTTTCTCGGCGAGCATTGTCTCGACTTGAGGAAAGATATCCACGGCTGGACGGCTCAACACATTGTTAGACCCACATCCCGTGATTAACTGCGCCTGAGAATTGATGAATGACACATGATCGCGAGGATCCAGCGTAATGACACCAATGGGTATCGAACCCACAATATTCTCGTGAATCGCTCGCAGGTCTTCTAGACTGTGTCGGTTCAGTTCCAACTGCTGAGAGGAGCGCCGCAACCGCTCCGACAGATAAGAACTCATGAATGCGATGGAATAGAACGCCACGATGCTATTCAGAATGCGGTAAGCGAGTCCCCCCCATGCAGCCGCCAAATCGGTTTGTGAAACAGGCTTCACCTCCGCCATGGGAACCGCCTCGGTGAGCACGCTTTCCCCCTCAAGAGATGTGACTTCTGCCACCCCAATTGAGACAAAGAGAAGCGTACAGAACGTTGCTGTGTAGAACGCACCAGTTCGGTACGTAACGATGGCGCCTTCGATAATGACCAGCGAGAAAAAGAACGAAAATGAACTCGTCGTTCCCCCCGTCAAAAAGACAAGCAACCCGGCGAAAAGAGCATCTCCAAACACCTGGATGTGTGCCAAACGCTCCAGCGTTTTGACCGTGGTACATACCCTCAACAAGAGCACATAGATGACTGTCAAAACGCAGCCAGAACCCGCAGTGAAGAAGAGAACTAGGTCGGTCGCATCCACGGGCTTGAATGAACCGATGACAAAACGAGCCTCATCGGGATTGAAGATGTCGACACCAAAAATTGCTGTCGCACCTCCGAGGAAAATAAAGACGGCGAGCCGTGCGTACGTCATCCACCGGAGTTTTCGAATGAGCGTATCTTGTTCGACCTCTAGCAGTGGTGCCAACTGGGTGCTGGGTAGATCTTGGATGTCCGTCAAATCTACCCCGGCTTAGCCCACACCATCCGCCATCGAAAAGATTGGCAGGTACATCGACAGCAGTACTGTCCCGATGATCCCTCCTAGGACAACCATGATCAGTGGCTCAAGTAGGGATGTTAACCCCTCTACAGCTTGGTCTACTTCGTCCTCGTAGAAGTCCGCAATCTTGTTAAGCATGATGTCCATAGCACCGGTCTGCTCACCTACACCGATCATCTGTACAACCATCGATGGAAAGATTCCTTTCTCACGCAGCGGATCAACGATGGATCTCCCCTCAGAGATCTTGTCACGCGTGAATATGATTGCTTCCTCAATCACACGGTTTCCAGCGGTCTTTGCAACGATTTCCAACGCATCCAAAATTGGAACACCGGATGATATAAGTGTCCCCAACGTACGGGTAAACTTTGCCACCGCAGCCTTCTTTAGGATGTCTCCGATAACAGGCATATTAAGCAGGAACTTATCGAAGAGATAGGCACCGCGCTCGAAGTAAACAAAGATTTTGAAGGCGACGATAAAGCCAACAAGACCGCCAACAATGCTTGGAAAGTTGTTAATGGCATCATCGGAGAGCTCGACCATGAAGGCCGTCAATGCCGGGAGTTCCTTACCCATGGATGAGAACATTCCAGCGAAGGAAGGAATCACCTTTGTCAGCAGGAAGAGGGTAATGACAATCGACACAATCAAAACGGTGACCGGGTACTTCATTGCCCCTTTCACCTTCTGCTTTAGTTTCATCGCCTTCTCGATGTAGATCGCAAGACGATTGAGGATCGTATCCAAAATTCCGCCGAGCTCTCCAGCAGAGACCAGGGACACGAAAAGATTATCGAAGACTTTAGGATGCTTTGCCAAGGCGTCCGAGAACGTCGAACCAGCCTCTACAGTCGATTTCACCCCAAGGATGACCTTCTGAAACTTCGGATGCGGTTCCTGAGTTCCAAGAATTTCCAAGCACTGAACCAAAGGCAGACCTGCATCGATCATCGTCGCAAGCTGACGCGTGAAGACAACCTTCGTCTTCACATCGATCTTGTTGAGGAAGGGAAGATCGATATTGAGATCTTTGGGCTTCTTCTTGATGTTCGTAGGAGTCAGCCCCATCTGAGCAAGGCGGTTTTCAACCTCCTCGGTATTAGGCGCATCGAGTACGCCTTCCCGAGCCTCGCCAGAACTGGTTTTGGCTTCCCACTGATAGAGTGCCATCGACCCCTCACAACACGATCACTTGATACCCAAGGTTACCGCTAAAGACGCATCTGTCGACTTATGAGCCTTAGAATTTCGTCGTTTTTCTAAAAATCAGACTAACGACGACCGCGGCGCGTACCGCCACTCGCCACCTTTTCCGCATCGTCCTTGGCAAACATATTCGAGAGTTCGTCTTGATCATAAGCCCGCCTAAGAGCCTGATCTTGGGTCAACGCTCCCTCCTTTACCAAGCGGAAGAGGTTTTGATTCAAGGTAATCATTCCATGTCCATCCTGACCGATCTGCATCTGACTTACGACTTGATGCATCTTGTCCTCACGAATCAGATTTCGAATCGCATGATTGGGGAACATGATCTCGCACACCATCACGCGACCTTTCTTGTCGGCTCTTCGTATCAACTGCTGGCTGATAACCGCTTCGAGAACAAAGCTAAGCTGACTTCGAACCATGTCCTGCTGATGGGCTGGAAAGAAATCGATGACTCGGTGAATGGTTTGAATGGCATTGTTTGTGTGAAGCGTCGCAAAGACCAAGTGGCCGGTCTCAGCAATACGCAGCGCCGTTTCCATCGTAATCAAATCTCGGATCTCTCCGATGAGCACCACATCGGGATCCTGCCGCAGTACGTGCCTTAACCCGTTCTCAAACGAATCCGTGTCAGTTCCCACTTCCCGCTGGTTTACGATGCAGTTCTTGTGTTGATGCACGAACTCAATGGGATCCTCGATCGTCACGATGTGTCCGTGACGCGTCCGATTAATCAAGTCGACGAGACTAGCGAGGGTGGTTGACTTACCGGAACCAGTCGGACCGGTCACGAGCACCAGGCCATTGGGTTTGTCCGCTAATTCACCAACTGAATCGGGAAAACCCAGATCTGCCAGCGGCATGGTGCGACTCGGAATGATACGAAGCACTCCGCCCACTGCCATCTTCTGGAAGAAGAAGTTAGCGCGAAAGCGCGTTGATTCAGTGAAGCGAAAGCTAAGATCTAACTCGGCCGTTTCGTAGAATTTCTCACGCTGCGAATCCGAAATGACGCTTTCAGCTAAATGCTGAGTATCCTCCGGGGTAAGAGCAGGCGTTCGAAGCGGTACAAGCTCGCCATTTATGCGAAGTTGCGGAGGTGTGCCCGCCGTAATGTGGAGGTCAGACGCCCCCTTATCAACCACAGTCTGAAGCAACCGCTTCATGTTGACGTGCGGCGGTGGTGTGTAGGCTTGGCTCACTATGAATCAGCTCGAGTGGTTCGAATGATTTCGGAAATGGTGGTCGTTCCCTCGAGGAGCTTACGGATTCCACTCATGCGGAGCGTACGCATGCCTGTTCTGATGGCCGTCTCCTTGAGTTCCATCGCCGAAAAGCCCTGAAGAACGCCTTCCTTGATCTCATCGTTGACGTGCATCACCTCATAGAGAGCGACACGGCCCTTATAACCAGTCTTATTGCATCGCTTGCATCCAGCGCCATGGTAGACGACCGCACCATCCAACTGCTCGTCCGTCAAACCCAAGTCTCGAAGGGTTTCCTCATCGGTCTCAAACTCCTCTTTGCATTCACCGCAGATACGGCGCGCGAGACGTTGAGCCACAATGGCATTGAGACTTGAGGTCACCAAGAACGGTTCGACCCCCATGTTCAAGAGACGATTGATGGTTCCCGGAGCATCGTTGGTGTGAAGGGTCGAGAGTACCAGGTGACCCGTGAGGGCCGCCTTAATGGCGATCTCCGCCGTCTCGAAGTCACGAATCTCCCCCACCATGATAATGTCCGGATCCTGCCGCAGAAAGGAGCGAAGAGCTGCCGAGAAGTTCAGGCCAATCGTATCGTTCATCTGGCACTGATTGATTCCGGCAAGGTTGAATTCGACCGGATCTTCTGCGGTCGAGACATTTTCACTCGGCTTATTGAGCGATTGCAGCGACGAGTAGAGCGTCGTCGTTTTTCCAGAACCCGTTGGTCCCGTTACCAACACCATACCGAAAGGCTGGTGAATGTTGTGTCGAAAGGTCTCCAATTGGTCCTCTTCGAACCCGAGCTTCGTCATATCTAACTGGAGGTTAGATTTATCCAAGATCCGGAGAACGATTTTCTCCCCATAGAGGGTCGGTAGCACACTCACCCGGAAGTCGACTTCCTTGTTTTCTCCAAGCACCAATTTGATACGACCATCCTGGGGAAGACGGCGCTCCGCGATGTCCAACTTGGACATAATTTTCAGACGAGACGTGATCGCCTGTTTCATTCGCATCGGCGGACGCATAATTTCAGACAGAACACCGTCGATTCGGTACCGAATACGAAATTCGTATTCATAAGGTTCGATGTGAATATCGGACGCATTCCGTTTAATCGCATCGACCAGAATAAGGTTACACAGCCGAATGACCGGTGCTTCGCCTGCCTCCTCGGTGGCTTGTCCGGCGTCAAACTCATCCTCCTCCGTGAGCATCCGAACTTCTTCCATGACGTCTACGTCGTCACCGAAGCCCATCATGGTGCCGTCACCGCCACCACTTGACTCACCACCTGAGGAGAATTGCTCGTAGTAGGTATCTAGCGCGGACTGAATATTGGTCTCACTGGACACGACAACTTCGACATTGAATCCGGTTAAGAATTTGATGTCATCCATCGCGTAGATATTGCTCGGGTCGCTCATGGCGACCACGATGGTCGATCCTTCTTGCTGGATCGGGATGACCGAATGTCTCTCCGCAACATCACGAGGGATCATGCTGATCACCTCTTCTTCGACCTGCACATCGTCGAGATCGAGAGAAGGAACGCCATAATGTTCGCTCAGAAATTCCACCAGGTGTGTCTCTTCAACATAACCGAGACGCGCTAACTCACCCGCGAAATTCTTACCCGAACTCTCCGACGCAACGCGTACATCTTCGAGCTGCTGCTCACTTAAGAGTGCGTTATTAACGAGAAGATTACCGAGGTTGTTCTTCGTTCCCCCGGAACGCACATTTGACTTATCGTTTCCGTCACGTTGATCGCTCAAATCACACTCCCACGTCTGATCTTGCTCTGCAGCGTATCGCAGCCTGGCGGAGACGCGCAAGACCACGACAGCTCACATCTAAACGCAGGCTAAATCGTGTGCATCAGAGTTAGGGATGGAAGCCTAACGTCGGGGAGCAAACTCAAAGCCATGTCGACCATTCGGCTTAAGAATTAACTTAGCCTTAAAGAAACGTCCTTTCTTGCTCTTGAACCCGCCTAGAAGCTCGGTCTCACCTTCCGTGAAGAATGCTCGAGCCTCCTCGGCCGTCATCTCCCGCTCGCATACAAATTTCGGCAAGAGGGCCTTGGGTTTTGGCGCACCGTCTAAGAACTCCACATCAGCGTACCGAACAGTGGTCTCTATAACTTCGACTCCGTCCGGAAGCGTCACAAATGTCCCTAATCTTTTCTCGTTGTCGTCCTGCACGTCATTGCTGCCGCCAACATTTTCGATCTGAACACGCCAGCGACTCGGAGGTCGCTTACTTTTCGTGGGCCCTAACTTCTCGTACGCCTCATCATCAAGACGCTCGAGTTTCAAGTTGGCTAAATAGCCAGGCGATCGCACGGCCATTCGAGGGTAAAGCGTCACTGGTCCGATCTGATGCGTCTCACTTTGAAGAAGGTCGCGCATATTATCCCGAGTGAGGACGCGCCCACCAATGTCCTTCCAGACAAAGAATACCTCTGGTGACCCTTCCGGCGTCGAGTATCCCCAAGCCGTCTCGAATACGAGTGTCTCATCGAATCCGGGCACATTGCTGATAGGCTCTCCACCGTAAAGCTCTTCGAAATCAAAGCCAACGAGTGATTTCGTCATTTCGACGGTGTTCTCTGAAACCTCTTCCATGTAGGAGTCACGCGCTAGGGACTTGGATTCCACTTCTCTAAGCTTTTTCTCCATGTCTCCGGTAAGCTCAGCACTGGTTAAACGCACAACACCTGCTAAGTCGAGGACTTCAATCAGGCGAAGTGCCTTTGCTGTCGCTCGAACTCCCTGCTTGCCGCGCGCAAGATAACCGCGCCCAATGAGGCGTTCAATCGTATCTGCTCGCGTGGCCGGCGTGCCCAGGCCTCGTTCTTTGAGAACATCGCTGAGCACCTGGTCATCGACCTCTTTTCCGCAATTTTCCATGCGGCTCACCAGCGTTGCATCCGTGAAACGCGCTCGGGGCTTCGTCTCACCCTCAGTGATATCCGTCGAGACAAGTGTCACCGAATGTCCTGCCGGATTACTCAGGGCTTTAAGAGTGGAGCCATGGCCCACCTCTTTACCCATGGCGGCTTGCCACCCGCACTCAACCAACATTCTGCCCTTGCTGAGGAAGGTTAGTTCGTCCTTCTCAGACGTGACTTTTGTTTCCCGCTGGACTGTTTCCCAGATGGCTGGCGGCATCATCGATGCAAGGTACTGCCGGACAATCATCGAGTAGACGCGGAATTCACGCTCATTCAACTGACCCGGCTGCGGTAACGCCACCGGTACAATGGCATGGTGATCGGTTAGTTTACTATCGTCATAGACGCGCTCGGTATTCTGAACCCCTTCCTGCCTAATCAGGTCGACCACAGGTCCGAAGACCTTGCTTTGCTTCAACATACCCAGCTTTTCATCGAGGGTTGGTAGATGGTCTTGGGGCAGATGGCGTGAGTCGGTTCGTGGATAGCTCGTGACTTTGTGCCTTTCGTAGAGCGCTTGAGCAATGTCCTGGGTGTTCTTGGCCGTCATACCCGTCGACTTTTGTAGACTCGTCAGGTCGTAAGGCAACGGTGCTCGCTCGCGACTCTTCTTTCGGGTCTCTGTCGCATGGCTAGGATGTGACGCTCCGAGAAATGCTTTGATTTCCTCAAGCCGCGTCGGGTCGAAGATCCTCGTCGGTTTGGATTTCTCCTGAAAATCTTTCAGATGCAGCAGGCTTTCGTATTGGTGGTCACCCGCGTCGAACTTTCCTTTAACCTCCCAAAATGTTTTCGGACGATGAGCTAGGATCTCCAGTTCTCGTGCAACGACCATCGCCAAGGTTGGTGTCTGGACGCGCCCAACACTCCATGCGCCTTGATAATTGAAGCTCTTAAGCCGCCGCGTCAGCGCGCGAGTTGCATTCATCCCAATCAGCCAATCAGCCTCGGCTCGACAGGATGCTGCATCGGCCAGACCGTCATAATCAGAACCGGCTCGCAAGGTACTAAACGCATGCTTGATGGCCTTATTAGTCATCGAATTAAGCCACAATCGCTGAATAGGGAGTTCGCGACCAAGGTGGGGGAAAATCGTGCGGAAAATATGCTCCCCCTCACGTCCCGCATCGCAGCCATTAACGACTCCGACGATATCTTTTCGCTTGGCCAGCTTCTTTAAAACTTTGAGTCGCGTTTGCGCCTTCTTGTCACGTGGCTTGTACTTGAACTCACCGGGTAGCATGGGCAACAAACCCAAGCTCCAACGCTTCCAGTCCGGGTTGTAGGACTCAGGCTCAACGAGCTCCAAGAGGTGTCCTACCGCAAAGGAAATGACGTATTTATCCGTCTCGTAATAGGCACCCGAGTCATTGTTTTCGAAGGGTCCCATGGCCTTCGCGTAATCAAGCGCTACACTGGGTTTCTCCGCGATTACCAGCCATTTACTCATGATGTCTGCCTTCTGTCGTTTCGATGTGCGCTATGGTCATGACGTGTCGCCTCTTGTCAAGAAGAGGCTTTTTCCGTCCACAGGCTTGGAACTTCCAAGCCCTTGTAATGCTTGAGATCTTTCAGTTTCCGAGTTGATTCAAACACCTTTGCGTCGTTCCCCAAGTCAGCTTGAGGCAGGTGCATAGCAACATTGGCGATCAATTCAGTACTCGTTGTCCGCATGAAGGGATTCGTCTCCATTTCTTCACCGATCGTGGACGGTACGACGCTCTCACCCCTCAAGCGGCGCTTCCAAACGTCTTTGGCGCGTTCCACTAAGCGAGTATTACTCGGCTCGATCGAATAGGCGAAAAGTAGATTATCCTGGGTGTACTCATGCGCGCAGCACACCAATGTATCGGCGTCTAACTCAGCGAACCGACTGAGGCTCTCATGCATTTTCTCGGGAGGTCCGTCGAAGAGATAACCGCAGCCACCGGCAAAAAGTGTGTCGCCGCAAAATAGAACACCATCGAAAAGGTATGAAACGTGACCGTCGATGTGTCCCTCTGTGAGCATGACACGTCCTTCGCAAGCACCGATCCTAACCGTATCGCCATCACCCACCGCTTCTGTTAAGCCAGGAATAGGACTTGGAGCTGTCGAGGAACCCACAACGCGTAAACGACCCAGCATACCTCGCTTCTCAAGGTCACGATTAATCCCAATGTGGTCGCCATG
>MDTD01075074.1_pt1 | contig 24688 bp, 23 predicted proteins | sample 811221 | NCBI WGS metagenome assembly MDTD01 (sample SAMN05326646, study PRJNA326480) | marine metagenome | isolation source: seawater | place: Pacific Ocean: South West | collected 2011 | reverse complement strand
TATGGTGTGTTAATTAAGTATTTCATTTAGAGAGTACTATTAGTCTTTAATAAATAAACATTCAACTATTAAATGAAACAAAAGAAAATAGCATTTGTAATATCTTCAAATGAGATCGGAAATTGGTCAGGTGGGATCTCATATTATAGAAATTTTTTTAATCTTCTTAAAAACGAAAAAAACTTAAAGTTAATAGTTTACACCGACTCTAAAAAATTTATTCAATTTAATAAATTTGGAAATTTTATTAAAATAAAAGAAGTAAACTTTTTAAAAAAAAGTCACTTATTTTACTACTTAAGGAAACTAATAATCTTTTTATTCAAGAAAGATTTAATACTTTTTAATTCTTTACTAAAAGATAATATAAGCACACTTTCTCATAGAAAGTTATTTAAAAATTCAAAAATTAAAATAATTGGCTGGATACCTGATCTTCAACATAAGGTTTTGAAAAAATTTTTTAAAGGCAAAAATTATTTTTTTAGAGAAAAGTACGTTCAAAATGAAATTAAAAATTCTGATAAAATATTTGTAAGTAGTTATCAAGTAAAAAAGGAATTTAAAAAATATTACAATGTGGATAAAGAAATTATTCCTCTTAGAATTTTAAGTAATGTAAGTAGTAAAAAAACAAAACTAAAAAAATATTTATTATTTCCTGCGCAATTTTGGGAGCACAAAAATCACGAGTTTTTAATAAAAGTTGCAAAAATAATTAAAGTTAAAAACCTTCCAATTAAAATATTTTTTTGTGGGAAAATTGAGAATTTTAAAGATAAAAATTATTTTCTTAATATCAGTAAAAAAATATCTAATTTTAAATTAAATAATATAATTGAAAATTTTGGTGAAGTATCTTTGTATAAACTTAATAAAATGCAGAATGAATGTTTGGCTTTGATAAATCCATCATTCTATGAAGGTTGGAGTACAATTAACGAAGAAGCCCGTTCAAAATTAAAATATATTTTTTTGTCAAATATCAAAGGCCATAAAGAACAAAACAATTATGGTGCCATTTATTTTGATTTAAATTCGCCTGAAGATTTTATTAAAAAATTAGAAAAATTTTTAAATAACAAAACATATTTAAAAAGAAACAACTTTTCATCTATTAATAAAAAATTTGTCAAAAAAATTAACTTTGAGACTAAAAATATCTTAAATAAACAATATGTTTAAGTTAAATTTTAACTAAATTAGACTTTTTCAAAAGTTCATATTCCTCTTCTTTTGATAAATAAATTATATTATTATTTTTATCTTTGTTCTCTTTAAAAGAATTTAAATTAAAACATTCTTTTGATGAGCGTTCTTTAATTAAATTATTATTTGTTTTTAACAGATCATTCTTCACAAAATAAGCATTGTTACCGTTAGAATTAGTACAAATTAAGGAATAATTTTTTTTCTTAGCAAGTTTTGAGAGTGCAGATAAGGATGCTCCATAATAAATGTTGCCCTCTTTGCTCTTTTTTCTATCAAAATGTTCATTATATGGAATGGTTACACTTTCCTCATCACCAAATCTTGCATTATACTCTATAATTACCATTGAGGGATTTATAATGTTTATTTCTTCCCAGATCCAATAATCATTACCATCTATGTCTATACTTAAAATACCAATATCACCAATAAAATTATTTTTTTGTAGAATTGTATTAATATTTTTTTTTGTAATAAAATCAGAACAAATGCTTAGTTGATTTCTCCAATAATAATTTTGACTTTTAATGTGTTTAATGTGACTTAAATCTGAGTCTATGACAAGTCCTTTCCAATTAAAACATTCAAGAAGAAATCTAGTATTAGCTTCCTCATAATTTTCAACTCCAAACTCCACAAATTGTTTGTTATAAAAATCGATGTTATTTAATAAAAATTGAATTATTCCATCATCTCCAAATTGCGAGAAAACCTGAAATTCATAATCTTTTATATTATCATAACTTTTATATTTATTAATTTTAGAATTTATTACTCCTATGTTTTTTAATATTTTTTTATTTTCTTCCTTTAATTTTGATAATCCTAAAAAATTTTGTATTTTTTTTTTAATAAGATTTTTCATTACAAAGAAATTTTATAAATCATTACAAAAAGATTTTATAATATTATAATAAACTTTATTTGGTGGAACATCTTTTATTACAATCGAATTTGATGATATAATTGAATTTTTTCCAATTTTAACACCTTTTTTTATAGATGAACTATGTCCAATCCAAACATAGTCATCAATCACTATAGGTTTAGCGACAATGTTGTCTGTCAATTTTCCTGATTTTGGATGACCTTTTTTTATTATTTCTAAATAGTGTTGTGCTCTAAGTTCTTGATCAATAGGATGTGAGTTAGTATCTGCAATATTTACATTATGAGAAATTTGTACATTATTTCCAATCTTTATACTTCTAGATGACCAAATTTCTGTTCTTTCACCAATAAAAACATTATCTCCAATTATAATTTCTCCATCATGTGCAAAAACTAATAATTTACCTTTAATAACACAATTTTCTCCAATTTTTATTTTCGCTGGATCATTAGACAAATTTTCAACTACTCCTCCTGGATAGATTGGTTTACCATTGCTTATAATACAATGTTTTTTTAAAAAAAAATTTTTTAATTTTCTTAAAATTTTAAAGAACATAAAGAATATATATCTATTATTTGAATAAAAATCATATTAAATAAAATTAATAAAAAAAGTTGATTAATCTTCTTTTTTTCGACTTAACAAACTTAAGATACTTTTCTTCAACCTTAGTAATTGCTCTGATATCATATTTTGATAAAAAATATTTAATTATATAATTAGTATTTAATTCTTCTCTTGAGAACTCTAATTCCTTAAAAATATTATAGTCAACTAAGTTATACATTGCATAATATTCATATATTTGATGAATTGAGGTTGGTTTTTTTATATCTGATATATTGTCTATCAATTTATTATAACTTTTATAATTTCTTGGATAAATACTAAATTTATATCCACTATGTGGATTTTCACCTGCATTTATAACTGGTATTCCAAAAAGTGGATATTCATGACCTACACTCCCATAAACTGTTAAAACACATTTTATTCCTTTAGAAATAAGTTCATTATGACTTGTGTCTTTTGGTAAGAGTTTAAGTCTTGGAAATTGGGTCAAAAATTGCTCAACATATTTAAAATTTTCATCATATTCTGCTGGATGTAATTTTATTAACCAATTAAATTCTTTTATTTTATTTGATTTTTTTCCTAAATATAACATCCAGTCGTGAAAATCATTAAAGATCAAATTTCCGTGAACATGTGGAGCATCAGTAAAATCATGCGCAGCAATTAATATATTTTTTGGATTTTTTATTTTATTTTTTATTTTTAGACCTGAAAAAATTTTTTCTTTTAATGATTGACTCTCTTTGTAAAGTAAGTCTTTCTTTCCAGACAGTCTTAAATTAATATTTTTTTTTGCATTATGAATTAATTTTTTTTTTGTTTTATAGTCAAATTTATTAAAGTTTTTTGGGTATTCATTGAAATATGCAAATTTAAGTGGTTTTTTTTTAGTCATAGAATATATGCTCGAAAATCCAGCATTAAATACACTTATATTTTTGCTACAAGCTATTCTTAATGGAATTGCAATCAGGTAAACACTATGGCTTAAAATTACACCTTTAACTTTATTATTTTCAAAATAATCAAACCAATACAAGAATAGCTCGATAGCTTTTTTTAAAAAAATAAGAAATTCTTCTGATTTAATATCTATAGTAGAAACTCTTTTTTCTCTTAAATAAGTATCATAAATTAAATCACCAACTTTAATTGATTTGATTTTAATTTTTAAAATATCTTTTTTTGATTTTATTTTTTTAATTACATTTTTATATTCTTTATTAACTCTTATACTTTCTGGCTTAGTTTTTGGAATAATAATAGACTGTAAACCATAAGAACTATATAGATGGTATTTGCTAGATAAATTAAATCTATCAATTAAACTTTTTAATCTTTTTTTGATATTTGTAAAATAAGGCTCATACCCAACTATTTTAGCATTATGAAATTTTGCTAACTCATTTGCTAATATGCCATTGCTTATAATGCTCGCTTTATAATTAAATAATTCAATTAAAATAATTTTGTCACTTTTTATTTTTTTATATTTTTTTTTATTAAATAAAATAAATTTAAAAATCCAAAAAATATAAAACATGTTATTTGTATAGTATTTCTTTGATTTGATCGTAGGAGAATACGTCTTCTTGAGAGATCAAATTATCCATTATAAATGGATCATACAATTTTATACTCTCATTTATTTGATGATCAATCTGAGTTTTATCTAAAGAAGTAAAATTATCAAGATTTATAATTGGCAATTTCATTTTTTCAACAAAGAATAAAACTTTGTCATTATCATGTTTACCTAAGCCATTAGATATTAAATATAATATTTTTTTTTTTAATATGATCGCTTTATTTACCATACTTGATGCACCAGTAAAAACTATTAACCCCCCCTTTTTTATAAATTCATCAGTCTCCCCTTTTGTTATTTTAAAATTTTCCTCTATTTTTTTAAAATGATTGTCTAAAGCATAATTGGTTTTTGGATGTTGACAAAAAATTATTCTATTTTGATATACTTTTTCAAGTATTTTCATAAACCGGAATAAGTTTTCATAATAATTTTTTTTTTCAGAATCGTGTTTATACTCATCATCAATTTTTTCAATTTTGAATCTATCTGGATGATCATACCCAGAGTCCACCAATACAATAAAATTTTCATTCAAATTTTTTTCATTGTGATTATTTAATTCGTCGTAATATTTACTATTTATTCTAACAATTTTTGAATTTCTGAAATTCAAAAATCTAATTTTATTTTTTATTCTTTTAAAAAATGTATTTTCCATTTCTAAAATTCTTTCTTTGCTAGTTTCAAAGTAATACTCAATTTTAGGAAAAATTGATAATTGAGATAATATTGTGGAAAGGTAGTATGAAAATCTTATTAAAAAGAATCTTCTTAACTTATAAGCAAAATTAAAACGAATGAAATTTTTTTCACTTAAATAATAACCAAAAAAGTTAATAAATATGATTTTTAGGTTTAGCCATCTTAAAATTAAAAAAATAAATATAGATTTAAAATCTGAATATACTGGTCCAGTAACATAAACTTTTTTATACTTTTGAAAAAGATTTTTAACTTTCTTTAAATCATAATAATTTAAAGGTTTAATGTATTCAACATTTTCATCCTTATGAATATAGTTATTATTAATTTTTCTCATACTAAATGAGGTCAAATCTAAAATCATTAATTTAGAATTATTTGGAACAAGTTTTTTTAAATAATCTAAGGATTTATAAAATTGATTTATTGTTGATTGTGGAAGTATGTCCCAAAAAACTACTATTAATTTATACTCATTCATAAAAATTAATCATAAAAAAAATTATTTTTGCAAAACAAATAAAAAAATTTATTATAATTTAAAAACATATGACGTTAATTTAAAAATTTATTTATTTCAGAAATATTTTTAATTTTTTTATTATAAAGTTTAAAGTCTTTTCCAAAACCATATTTAGCAAAAATAAATTGAATTTTTGCTTTTTTTGAAGCCTTGTAATCAACTAACATATCACCGATATAATAAGTATTCTTTTTATTATATTTTAATTTATTAATTACATAATTAAGTTGATCGGGATACGGTTTACCTCTTAAATTTTTCATTGGGCTACAAATTACATCAAATTTCAAATTAAATTTTTTTATGATTTTTTTTGTTCTTACTAAATCTTTAGATGTTGCTATTGCTAGTTTATGCTTTTTTAACCTTAAATGTTTAAGAGTTCGAAAAACGTTCTTGTATAATTTAATTTTATCAAAATAATTTAGAGATTCTTTTTGGTATGTTTTGGATATCAAATCTTGATTTTTTTTTATTTTTAATTTCTGAAGTATTTTTTCAAATGGCATTCCTATATTTGAAAAATATGATTTAAAGCTTTTTTTAATTTTATGAATTTTTTTTGTATTATTCCATGAATAATACATATTCAGCTTTGAATTAACCAAAACTCCATCTAAATCAAAGATTAAAAGATACGATTTTTTTTTCACTAATATTTTTTTCTTATTTTGTCATGAGGCATAATACTAATTGCTTTAAATAAATCTGTTTTAACATCCACTGCTAACTCCGATCCTTTAATTACAAATGTTCCTATATTCATACCAAGCTCTAAAGCTCTCATTAATTCTATTCCCTCTATTTTTTCTAATATACCCTCCTTAGAGTGATAAAATTTTTTCAATGCTTCAGGCTTAAATGAAATTATAGAGAGGTGTTTATAAAAAATGATTTTTTTGTTATTATAATTATAAGGAGTTTTCTTTCTACTAAAATAAATAATTCTCTTTCCGGAAAAGATATTTTTTACAAGACTAGGATTGTTTGCTCTCTCTTCGATTGGCATACTTCCCAATACAATATCAAATTGTTTATTTTTTTTATGAAAATCTATAGTTTTATCTATTGATTTTGGATCTATTAAAGGCTGATCTCCTTGAATGTCTATAATTAACTCAGCTTTTTTTATTTTTTTGGCAACTTCATAAATTCTTTCTGTTCCGTTTTTATGTTTTTTTGATGTCATTAGAGCTTTACCTTTAAATTTTTTTATAACATCTCTTATTTTTTTGTGATCGGTGCATACAATTACATCATCTAATTTTTTTGATAGCTTAGATCTTTTATATGTATGTACAATAATAGGTAAACCATCAATTTCTAATAAAGGTTTTTCTTTAAGTCTTGTAGAATTAAGTCTAGAGGGTATTAGGCCAATTATCATAATTTTATTTGCATATAGATTATAAAATTTTATCATCTCATAGCATAAAAACTATTAAATTCAAAAAATTACTTCTTAGTTAGCGATTTATCTTATTTAAAATTTATAGATTATTATTTAATTGTTAAAAAGTAAATTCCGTATATATAAGTAAAAATTTATTTTAGAAAAATTGTAAAGGTCAATATTATAATTAACAGATAAATTAATAAACATATAAATATTCAAAGTGAAATTTTCAAAGTTTTATTCAGATCTTATAAACAGTTATTACTTCTTTAAATTAATACTCAAATTATTTTTACAATTAAAGAAGATTAAAAACTATAAAATTTCAATAAATAGAAAAAAGAAAGTTAATATTTACATAGGAGACTGGCTAAGCTCAGCTTTATTTCCTTTTACTTTATATTTGGGTTTATTGTTGAACAAAAAATACAAGGTCTTATTTTTATTTGATAATTTTAATTTATACAATCATACACGATCAATATTTACAAACTATATTTGTTTTAAAATTTTAGAATATGTAAAAAAAAAATTTAATATTGATTACATACCACTCGGAGATATTTCAGCAAAAAAATCAAAATCAAAATTTAAAAATAAAATTTTAGAAAAAATGTATGTTTTCAACACAATGAGATACCAAAGAGACGCGAAAGTCAAAATAGTAAAAGATAGTTTTTACCAAAAGAAAAAAAAATTATCGTATAAAATTTTTGATCATTTAGAACAATTAATTAAGACAAACATAATATCAAAAAATGATATAAATTTTATTGCTGGTGGATATCTAAATTCTAGCTATTTATTAAACCAATTATTTAGAAACTATAAAATTAATTTTTATTCTTATGACTCTAGACCATTTGGTAAAACTAATTCAATTTATTATTGTAAAAATGGTATTGCAGGAAAAATGGAAGAAAGTTTCGAGGCTTATAAAAATTTAAGTGCAAAAAAATATTTTACAAAAAGTAAACTAAAAAAAATAAAAAAAATTGTTCTTGATGAAATTCACAAGAAAAAGTTTAATAAATCTAATATACACTATTTTCAAGTTTCAAAAAATATCAAAATAAAACACAAAAATTTTGCAATGATGACAATAAATTCAGGTTGGGACTCTAATTCTTTAGATAGTGATCATATCTTTTCAGATTATTTATCATTTATTAAAGAAACTGCATTATTTTTTAAAGAGAAATTTCCAAATACTAAATTAATTATTAAAGATCATCCTGATAGAAAAAGGAGTAATTTAATAGTAGGAAATGATTCTGTTGAAAGAATTTCCAAAAAAATTTCAAATAAAAATGTGATTTTCTTAGATTCTTCAGAAGCAAATTTTTTTGAAATAATTAAGAGGTGTAAATTACTAATATCTATAGCAAGCACTACATTAAACGAGGCTATAATAATGAACAAACCTTCGATCAGTGCCGGAAAAGATCAGTATTATCATTTTAATTTAGGTATAAATGCTAAAAGTAAAAAAGATTTTTTTAATTATATCACTAATATTCTTAAAAATAAAAAGACAAAAAAAATTAATAAAAACAAAGCATTTATTTTTTATTATTTAATTCATATTGAAAAATATTTTATAAGTGAATTTAATCCTCAAACCGATAGCTGGCTTAAATATGACATTAATAAACTTAATAAATCAAGTCATCTAAAATTACTAAGAAAAGTAATCAGTTCAAACAAGACTTTTTTGGAAAAAAAACTAATTGACCAGAAATAAAGTTAAAACTATATCTGTAAGTGCCTTATTTGTATTAAGCAAGAAATCTATCTGTAGTTTCTACTTTAATTATATTTTTCAACAAAATCATCCCAACTAGTTTCTGGTATAGGTAAAATTTTTATTACTTTTCTCTTTTTTTTTAAAATTTTTATAAATTGATCCATGTCTAAATGTACATTTTTTTTTAAATATTTAAGTATTTGTTTGTTTAAAATATAAAAACCTGTGTTCAAAAGGTACTGTCTATTAGGTTTCTCAATAATCGATCTTAAATTACCTTTTGTATCAGTTTCAATTGAACCATAAGGAATTTTAAAATTTTTGTATGCTGTTAAAATAGTCATATCACACTTATTTTTCTTATGAAATTCCATGGCTGATGTGTAATCAAAATCAATTAGCAAATCGCAGTTTGTTAAAAAAAAATTTTTGCTTACTTTGTTTTTTATAAGGCTTAATCCACCCGCAGTTCCAAGAGGTTTCTTTTCTATTGAAAAAGTAAATTTAAATCTTTTTTCATAATTATTAAGATAAGCTTTAATAAGTTCTGATTTGTAATTAAGACAAAGAATACTTTTCCTAAATCCATTTTCATAAAATTTGTCCAAAATTTTCTTCAAGAGAACCTCATCATTTTTAACATAAAGCGCTTTCGGAAAATGATTTGTAAATGGTCTTAATCTAATCCCTTTACCACCTGCCATTATAACTACATCAAGACCATTGAAATACTTATATTGATTAATAAATTTTTTTCTGTTCAAAACTTCTTTAAATTCATTATTTTTTTTTAATACCACAAGATCAAATAAAAAATGATTTTGATTAAAAATTTTTTCTATGTCGGAAAAAGTATAACCTTCTTTTACATATATAAATTTTTTATTTATATTTTTATTAATATTTTCTTCTAACTTATGTTTCTTTGTAATAAGTCTTATAAAATCACCATAAGTAAATACACCTAAAACTTTTTTATTTTTCTTTATTATTAATGTATTTACTCCTTGTCCAAAATAAATTAATGCCTCTTTTAATTTTAAGCTTTTATTAATTTCTAAAAAAGTGGTCATAGTTTTTATTAATCTAATAAATTTGGAGAACTAGGTAAACAAATAATTCTTTTTTCTAATTTAATAGAATTGTTTAGATTCATTTTAGGATATTTTTTTAAATAATTTACTTTACTTAATAAGATCCATAATGGTCTTACATTAATATTTCTATCATTTAATTTTTTTAGCAATGCATTTCTTTGATTGAGGTTTATATCAAATTTCAAATAAAAAAAATTTAACCAACAATTCCATTTAAAATTTACATTATTCTTTTTTTGAAAGTTTATGATCAAGTACTCTGAATTTTTAAAAATTTTTTCATATGCTAAGTAAATTTTTTTTTTTAGCGAAATTATTTTTTTTAATTTTTTAATTTGACCTAATCCTAAAGCGGCATTGAAACTAGGCATTCTGTAATTATAACCTCTGATATCATAGTCATATATCCACTTACTTGATTTCTTTCTACCAATAGTAACTAATTTTAAACATTTTTTATAAATATTTTTGTTATTTGTTATTAAAGCTCCTCCACCTGCAGTCGTTATCATTTTGTTACCATTAAAACTTAAAACTCCTACGGAGCCAAACAAACCAAGATGAGTTTTTTTATAAAAAGACCCAAGTGCTTCTGTTGAATCTTCTATAAGTTTAATTTTATTTTTTAATGCAAATTTTTTTAATTTTATTATGTTAGAAGTAAAACCAAATACATGAGTGGGCATAATTGCCGAAACTACTCTTTTTGTTTTTTTATTTATTAATTTATTTTTTTTTATAAAAAAATTTTTTTTTGTGTATATTTCTAATTTTTTAAAGTCGACACCTAGACTTTTAATGTCAGAGTCTATAATGTGAGGTATTGCCCCATATCTTAAAATTGAATTTACACTAGCAATATAATTTACATTAGGTACAAGTATTTCACTATTTTTTTCAATTTTATTTACTATTAATGCAATTTCAAGTGCTGCTGTACCTGTATTAGTTGCAACAACATATTTTGATTTGGTAAATTTTTTTATTTCAGACTCAAAATTTTTAATTATCTGACCTTGTGTAGATAAATCATTTTTCACTAAAGCGTTGTTTACAGATACTTTATCAAAATTATCCGTATAAGGTATATGTAAATTTAAATTTTTTTTATTTTTAAATATCTTCTTAACTTTATGTTCAATGTATTTTACAATTTTATTTATCATTTATTTTTTTTTAAAATATAGCTCACATATCTAAAATCATCGATATTATCTATATCAATAGACTTAAGCTTTGACATTTTATAACCATAAGTTTTTTTAAAAAAAAATCTTTTATGTTTAAAAATTTTTTTTTTTTTAAAAATATAAATTGCGCCATTTGGAATAAATAAAGACTTAAATTTTTGTCTATTATCAGTCTCAGAAGAATTTTTTATAATTTTTTTTAAAATAGAGTTACTGCCTAATGAGAAATTCCACTCAATAGGATAATCTGCATTGGTAATACTAATTACACTATCAGCTTTCTTTTTATTAAATAATCTAATAGCATTATCAATATCTTTACTGTCTCTTAAAGGACATGTTGGTAATAAACAAATAAAACTATTTATATGTTTATTTGTCTGCTCTTCAATTTTATTTATAGTATATATATAAGTATCAATTGATTTAGATTTACTTGTTGCAAGGTTTTTTGGCCTTAAAAATGGTACCGAAGCTCCAAAAGATTTTGCGATTTTAGCTATTTTTTCGGAATTTGTTGAAACTATAACTTTTGAAATTTTTTTTGATTTTAACGCTGCTTCAATTGTATAACCAATTAAAGATTTGCCATTTAATTTTAAAATATTTTTATTTTTTAAGCCTTGACTACCACTTCTAGCTGGGATTATTGCAATCACTTTAAATCCCTCAAATAAATTAGCTCATCATAATTAATATTTTTTTTTGCTTTTTTTCCAACTACTTGAGATATTTTCTCTGGAGCTAAACCGTAACCAGGCCTTTTTGTGTCTATCATTTGCCTTTTAAGCACTTCTCCTTTCTTAATGTCTCTTGATGCCACTAAACTTCTTCTAAAAGATTCTACTCTTTCTTTGCTTTCAATTCTTTTCAAATCTCCATTTCCTAATGATGCATGAATTATTTTAGAACAGTCCACTATTTTTTTTAATTCGCTCTCATCTATTGACATATGATGATCCCAACCCTCCATTTTTTTATTTAACGTGAAGTGTTTTTCAATTAAGCAACTTCCAAGTGCAACTGATGCGATCGCAGCCTCAAACCCTAATGAATGATCTGAAAAACCTACAGGATAGGGATAAGTTTTTTTTAGTGTTGAAATTCTATTTAAATTTATTTCTTCATATTTAGGGGGGTATATCGCTACGCAATGTAATATAATTAATTTTTTGTTACCGCTTTTTTCGACAGTTTTTATAGCTTTTTTGATTTCTTTAGAATTACTTAATCCTGTAGATAAAATAATTGGTTTATTTTTTTTTGCAACATGACTAATAAAATCATAATTATTGAGATCCATTGATGCAATTTTAAAAGCATCAACTTTCAATTTCTTATCTAAAAAATCAGCTTCCTCTCTTGAAAAAGGTGTTACAAGAAAATCTATTTTAACTTGATCACAAAATTTTTTGATTTTTATAAGTTGTTTTTTTGAAAATGAATATTTTTTTACTATTTTTTTTAAATTTGTATCAGTTCTATCTCGATAATCATCTGCAATAAAAAAATTATCCTCATATACTTTTTTTGAAAAAATAGTTTTCTCTGTCCAAGATTGAAATTTAACACAATTTGCACCAGCTTTTTTTGCAGATTTTACTAATTTTTTACAAATTTCTAAATTTCCGTTATGATTGGAACCTATTTCTGCAATTATATAAGGAGAGCTATTTCTTGATATTTCAAATCTTCTATTAAGTCTTATTTTCATCATTCTATCTAATACTCCTTTTCATCATTTAAGCTTATACTCCACCAAAAATTGTTATTAAAATTTAATTTGGAATTTAAATTTTTTTGTTTTCTTTTTTTTAATTTAAAATTATCTAAAAAATTCTTGTAAATCAAATTTTTTACTTTATATGCTTTTCTCTCTGACGACATTAAATCATAATGGTTTTTTTTGACTAATATTAAATTGTAAATAGATTTCAGATGCTTTGATGGAGGTATTTTGTTTTTAGAATTTTTAAAGATATTATATTGCGTTACAGTTCTATTCGTAAAAATAGCACTGTTTTTTATTGTTAACATGGACCACAAAAACCAATCGTAAATTATAATTTTTTTGTTTATCAAAATTTTTTTTTTATTTTTTTTAAGAACATCTAATCTAACTGCTGAATTTGTAAATCCAATAAAATTGCTATTTAAAATATTCTTGTAATTTAATATTTGATTATTTTTTATATATTTTGAAATATGATACTTTAACAGCTTTTTTTTCCAAACATAATGAAGGTTTATATCATTTACAACAATTGCGTTCTTATCCAGTAACTTAAATACTACTGAGGCTCTTTCTTTATCCATATTATCATCAACATCCGCAAAACATATTTTTTGTGGGTTAAGATTTATTATTTTTTTTATTGCCTTTTGTCTTACAAGAGAAGGTGATCCATTTAAGTTAAATATAAAATATTTATTGGTAATTTTATTTAAGTATTTTTTTTTTATTGAATAATTATTAGTAAAAAGAATTAAATTAAATTTTTTATATTTTTGTGAATTTATTGAAAAAATAAATTTTTTGAGATGTTTGGTTGAGGCGGGGTAACAAAAAGTGACTATTATATTTTCCTCAGTTAAACTAGTCATCTATTTGTTTTAATATTTTAAAAGCCTCAGAAAACTTATGCCCAGAATAAGATCCCCTTAAAATAGCTAAAGCCCTAATACTTTTTTCACTTCTTGGAAATGGGTGTTTTTTAATTTCACTTTTATATATTTTCATTATTTCTATTTTTTGCTTTAAATATTTTGAAATATCTATCCACAGATTAGGTTCAAAATTTTCTTTGGATATATTACTTTTAAAGTTTGTTTCTGATAATGTTTCATAAATTCTAACACTTTTAACAAATGGATATCTAAAAGTTTTGAATACTGGACTAACACAATCATAAACCACTCTATGATCACTATGAGCGTCTTCTCTAAATGGAACATAAATAATCTCAGGTTTCAATTTTTTTATAACTTTAGAAATAAAATCTATGATTTTTTTTTTTTCATATTTATCTAATTTTGATGGTTCAAATTTTCCCAATATTAGATTATTAAAAGAATAATAAGAATTAATCTTTTTTATTTCATTATTTCTTTTTTTATATTGTTTAGAGTTTTTTTTTATACCAGTAACAAAAATACAACTTACTTCATCATTATCATCCTTGTGTTTAAGAATAGTACCACCGCATCCTAGAGTTTCATCGTCAGGGTGGGGCGCAATAACTAAAACTTTTTTCATAAATATATATTTTTATTAATTTCTTTTTTAAATTTCTTTAAATTTAAAGCTGGCAAAGTCTTTAATATTTTTAAATAACCATCACCACATTTTATTATAAATGAATTATTACTAAATTTTAAAATTTTTCCAAATTCATCGTTATACCTACTTTTATAATCTACTTTTTTTGCATTTATTATTTTATAGAATTTACCTTTATAAAAAAATCTGGCATAACTATATGGAGGTTTAAGCGCTTTTATATGTCGTAAAATGTTTAAAACAGACATTCTCCAATCTATAGTTCCTTCATTAATATCTCTTTTCCTCCAAATATTAGTATATTTGTAATTTTTTTTATGAGATTTGAAACCCTTTGAAATTTTCCTCAAAACAAAACTTATTCTATTTGTAGCTATATTGTTTATTTTTTTATAGATTGATGATGCATCATCTTTTTGTGAAATATTGAATTTTGTTTGATCTAAAATTATTCCTTTATCTGGCTCATCAGTTATGAAAAAAAAAGTACAAGCACTTTTTTTTAACCCAAGTATTATAGACCAAATTATTGGATGCCTACCTCTATTGAAAGGAAGAAGTGAAGGATGAAAACCGATTATTTTACCCTTAAATAAAGAGAAATATTTTTTATCTAATAATTTCGGATAGCCTAAACAAAAAATATAATCAGGATTTTTCTTTTTTATCCATTCAAAACTTGATTTTGAATTAATTTTTTTTGTGATTAAATAAGATAATGATTTTTTTTTACATAAAGGAACCAAATCAACATAATCGTCATTTGTTTTATAATTTGAATTTGTAACTATACCAACAATATATCTTTTATTAATTTTATGAATTTTTTTAATTAATTTCTCAGTAATTTGAACTTTACCAATTATCAAAATCTTCATTAAAAATTATATGTTTTAGTATTAGATTGTTTATTTTTCTTTGACCATTCGATTGTTTTCTTTAATCCCTCATAAAAAGAAGTTTTTGGTTTGTAATCAGTAAGTTTTTTGATTTTATTATAATTACAAGAGAGTTTTTTAACTTCAGAATTAGGTGGTCTAATTCTTTTTAATTCTTTTAAAATAGTTAAATCTTTTTTAATTATATTTGATACTTTAGTAATCAATTCTTTTATTGAAACCACTTCTTTAGATCCAATATTTAATATTTCTCCTATTGTTTTTTTTGTTTTAATTACTGAAAATAAACCATCGCAAGTATTATCTATGTAATTAAAATTTCTTTTTGTATTTATATCGCCTAATTTAATTTTACTCCCAGCTAATGCTTGTTGTATTATTGTTGGTATTACTGCTTTCATAGATTGTCGTGGTCCGAAAGTATTAAATGGCCTTACAACAGTTACTGGCAGGTTGTAAGAATAAAAAAAACTCATAGCAACTGCTTCTGATCCAATTTTAGTAGCGCTATAAGGTGATTGAGGTTGAAGAGGATGATTTTCATCAATCGGATCATATTTTGAAGTTCCATATACTTCACTTGAGGAAACATGAACTATCCTTTTAACTTTATTTAATTTTGCAGATTTACAAATATTAAATGTTCCTTTTATATTTGTATTTATAAATGCTTCTGGTGCAGTATAACTATAAGGTATAGATATAAGGGCTGCTAAATTATAAATTATGTCAACACCTTTTGTTATTTCTTCACAAAAAAAACTGTCATTAATGTCTCCTGATATTATTTTTAAATTTTTATGTGATATTTCAGATAACCAACCCAAGTTATTAAATGAGTTATAATAAACTAGAGCTTTTACCCTAAAATTTTTTTTTAAAAAAAATTCAGTTAAATGTGATCCTATAAAACCTTCGGCACCTGTTATGAGAACATTTTTACTTTTTTTCATACAATGTTTTTATCACTGATTTTATTTACAAATTCTATATCGAGTTTTTTTTTGCTGCTTTGGCGATGATAAAACATGGTGAACTTTATCCTTTTTTTACAATAAAATACTTATTTTATTTAATAATGATATAACAAAAAATAACTTAAGTTAAACTTATTTATTAAATTTAATTTACTCAAATTTTTTTAATTAATTTCGCATTTTCAAGAGAGTAAATTGAATTACAAAAATCTAAAATTTTTTCTTTGTGGCTTATCATTATTATAGTTTTAGAAACAGATAGTTCCTTGATTATATTTATAATTTTTTCTTCATTTAAAGGATCTAAAGAGCTTGTTATTTCATCTAAAATTATAATATCAGTTTCTTTATAAAGTGCCCTTGCAATTCCAATTCTTTGTGCTTCACCACCTGAAATTGATTTGCCTCCGTCCCCAAGCACTGTATCTAAACCGTCACTCAAACCATTTAAAAAATCTTCTAGACGACATTGTTGTAAAACTTTTATTAATTTATTTGTATCGATATCTTCATCCTCAATTCCCAGAGCAATATTTTTTTTTAGAGAGTCATTAATAACAAAAACTTTTTGTGGAATATAGCTAATTTGATTAAGCCAATTTTGATTTGATTTATTAATATCTCTATTGTCTACTAATACTCTTCCTTTATTAGGTTTGTGAAAACCACAAATAATATCTATCAATGTTGACTTACCTGAACCCGATCTACCAACTAAACCAAGTGATGAATTTTTTTCAATTTTTAAGTTTAAATTTTCAAATAAAAATTTGTCTTTTTTTTTATATTTAAAAGTAAGATTTTCTAAAACAATTGAATTTTGAAATACTATCTCATCTTCATAAGCTTTATTAATTTTATTTTCTAATTTATCATATAAAGACTCAAGTATCTGTAAAGATGGTGAAGCATATTTTATACCATTTAGACTATTCAAAATCTTAGAAATTGAGGGAATTAATTTGAATACAGAGATAGCTAATAATCCTACAATGGATAAAAACTCTCCATCTATAATTTCTTTATTAAAATTGTAGAAAATAAAAATTGTGATCAGTATTACGCTAAAGAGCTCTAATCCTAATCTTGGGATTTGATTAAGGGTAGTAACAACAGCATTTGCATAACCCAACTTTTCAACACTATGTTTAAATTTCATATAAAAATAATTTTCTGCCTTAAAAATTTTTACGTCTTTAATCGCCGATAAGGGATTTATTATAAACTTAATCATTAAATTTGAATAAAATTGTCTCTGTATTCCAAATTTATGATAAATAGGTTTAATAAAAATGTAATAAATAACACTTAAAATTATTATTGAAAAAAATACTATTAGAAACTGTTTAGTTATCAAAAATAATGTTAATGATAAGATAGTAATAAAAATTGCAACTTCATTAAAAAGGATGACGATTTGTTGAATTAATCCGGTGCAATACATTGCTATTTCATCCTTTATGTTTCTTATTAATTTAGAGTTATCCTCATTACTATGAAATTCTATGCTAGAAGTTAGATATTTTTTTAATAAATTAGAGGAAAGATTTACTAACAAATTGTTAATATATTTAAATTGATAAAAATACATTTTTGAAAAATAAAAAAATTTAAGAATAAAAATGATCAGAAGAAACAATGAAAAGAATAATATGAAATTTTCTACATCAAAGTTTAATTTTTTATAAATCTCTAAAAAGAAATTGTTTCCAGCCATGAAATTATTGTAATCTGTGAAAATTTTAATGGTTAAGTATAAAACATATACAGAAAATGCTTCAAATAAACTACCTAAAATAATTATTAAAGTTATTAAACGAAATTTTTTTTTTTGCTCAGGATTTAAAAAGGATAATCCGTTTAAAATAATTGAAATCAAATTTTCCTCAATTTTATTTAACTAAGTAAAGGTTTTGTGAAATAATTTTTTTTAATTCATTAAGACTTAAAAGATTTGAATTCTCACTACTTAAAGAGTCTCCAATTTTAAATTTTTTATATTTATTATTATTATTATAATCATTAAAAATTTTTTCATTTGAAGAAGATATAATTGCGTAATATTTTCCTATATCAAATGTATTAAAACTATCACTTGATGTTATCATTTCTTCATGAATTTTTTCTCCCGGTCTAACACCTGTAAAAATTATTTTGCAATTTGGACATATAGCTTTTGCAAAATCAACTATTTTAAAACTTTTAAGTTTTGGAACAAAAATTTCTCCACCTTTTGCATTTTTAATTGACCAATCCACCATTTTAACTGCATCAATAATTGATATATTAAATCGTGTCATTGATTTATCCGTCACAAAAATTTTTTTCTTCTTTTTTGATTGTTTAATAAATTCTGACAAGATAGAACCTCTGCTACCAAGTACGTTGCCATATCTAACCATAGAAAAAATTATATCCTTTTTTCCTTTAGTATTATTTGCAGCAGAAAAAAGTTTATCAGAACATAATTTTGTAGCACCATATAAATTAATTGGCGCAGCAGCTTTATCAGTTGAAAGTGCAATAACTTTCTTTACATTTGTATCTAAACTTGCTTCAACGATATTTTGAGCTCCAAGAATATTTGTTTTAATAAACTCAAGTGGATTATACTCAGCTGTAGGTACTTGCTTTAAAGCTGCTGCGTGTACAACTACATCTACTTCTTCAAAAGCTCTTTTTAATCTACTAAAATCTCTTACATCTCCGATGAAAAATCTCATTTTTTTAAGATCTTTTGAAGAAAATTTTTTCGACATCTCATATTGTTTTAACTCGTCTCTACTAAATACAATGATTTTTTTAATACGTTTATATTTTTTCAAAATAAAATCCACAAAAGCTTTACCAAAACTTCCTGTGCCACCTGTAATTAAAATCGTTTTATTATTGAGCATTTTATCTTATAACAAAAATAATATTTTTTAACAAATCAGTAAAATAAATTATTAAGCATCTCCTTTTCTTACAACATTACTATTTATTTTTATCCAATTTTTTTTCCTTCTTAGAAGAGAAATAATTTCTTTACAAGAAAAGAAATAATTTTTTTTTTTATTAAAATATAAAATTATTTTTTTAATTAAATTATAATCTTCTATCTGATCTAGAGTTAAACCTAATTCTGGCCAAAATAAGTTTTTTTCTGCAATAATATTTTTAATCCGGAAAATTTTTGGTCTATTTTTTATACCTAAAGTAACATGTTCTTTTTCTAAATCACTCTTAACTAAAATCTTATTTTTTTTTAAAGTTTTAAATGGAAATACATGAATATCCATACCGTCAGGATAGCTTCTGACAAATGAATTTCCAACATAGTCAAATTTTTTAGAATATTTTAAATAATATTTAATATTTTTTATTATTATTTTATAATCTACAATAGGACAGTCTCCTGTAATAAATACTATAATTTCACAATTAAATCTTAATGCTGTTTTATATATTCTGTCTAAAACATTTTTTTCACTACCTCTAAAATATTTATATTTTCTTTTTTTACAGTAATTTACTAGTTTGATATCTTCATCATTTGTGGTTGTTGAAACTATAATTTCGCTAATTAATTTAATTTTCTGAATTCTACTTATTAAATAATCTATCATATATTTTTTATTTATTTTCATCATCACTTTTCCGGGAAGTCTTTTAGAATTCATCCTAGCTTGAATGATACAAGATATTTTCATTTTAATTTTTAGACTTATATTTTGAAAAAATAATAAATAGTAATCTTAAAATTGATAAATTAACAAAAAAATTATCACCAATGCGAGAATTATCTTTTCTTTTATTAATATTAATATTAATTTTTGATATTGTGTAATTTTTCAATCTAGCAAAAATTAATATATCTGAACCATAAGTGCCACTCCAATTTTTAAAATCATATTTTTTTAACAAATTAATTTTATAACCTTTAAGTCCACTCAAGGGATCCTCGATTTTAAATATTTTAGAAAAAAAAAATTTAACAATTTTTTCTGAAATTCTAAAAATACTTTTTCTACTTGTGTAAACCAGATCGTAATATTTTAACCTTCTTAAAACCTTTTTTACATCTGATATATAATGCTCTCCATCACCGTCTACTGTGACTATATATTTAAAATTTTTTCTAACAGCATAAACTAAACCTTTTTTAAGAGACTTTTCATAACCAAGGTTTTTTGAGTTCTTTATTATTTTGAAATTAAAATTTTTTAGAATTGTTTGTGTAGAGTCATTAGAGCAATCATCCACAACAATAAGGCTACCAATTTTTTTAAGGTTAATTAATAACTTTTTAATTGTTTTTTCTTCATTAAAAATTGGAAGAATAATAGCTACTTTAGATTTTTCCAAAAAATTATCTCTCCTTTTTCAAAATTTTTATTTACTTTCTTACCAATAATTTTATTTTTTTCAAAAGGATGCAAAGAATTTGTTAAATAAGGTCTTAAGTAAATTAAATCTTTTTCAAAAATTTTACTATTTTTTTTCATTTTTTTTTTAAAATGTATACTTCTTCTTTGAACCTTAAAAGAGTCAGTTTCGTTTTCTTCAATTCTTTTAATACCCGAGCCTAATGAATTTTCTAGTTCCTTAGACCTTTTTATCATTTCACTCCACGTTTTTGGATTCATTGAAAATTTATGATCAGGACCTTTTAATTTGTTTGATAACGTAAAATGCTTTTCGATCATTCTAGCACCCAGAGTAATTGCTCCAAGTACAGTGCTATGACCATGAGTATGATCACTTAGTCCTAAGACTGCATAAGGGAAATATTTTTGATAATTTTTTAACACATTTAAATTAATAAACTTAAGATTTTTTACATCAGCAGTGTAATTTGTATTACATTGCATGATACATATTTTATTATTATATCTCTTTATATTTTTCATTGCTCTTTTGACATCAGCTAATTCAGATGCACCCGTTGCTAAAATTATTGGTTTATTTTTTTTAGCCATTGCAATTAAAGAATCAATCCATGTTATATCTCCTGACCCAACTTTATAAGCACAAACATATTTATTTACATAGTTTATTAACTTTATTGAATAAGGTGCTGTAAAAAAATCTATATTAATTTTATCACATTCTTTTTTTAGTTTTTCTGTCCATTCTAATTTTAATGAAGCTTCATCATAAACTTGATGCACAGATTTTTTCCATTTTTTTTGATGGGATAACTTAGTTTTCATTTCGTCAAATGTTTTTTTACTTACAATGGTATCGGCTGTAAAATGTTGAAATTTTGCAGCATCTGCTCCACTTTCTTTGGCTTTATTAATTAAATCTACTGCCATTTGAAAATTTCCGTCATGATTTGCAGCAATATCAGCAATAAAATATGTTGGGTAATTTAAGCCAATTTTTCTTTTATTTATTGAAAACTCAATTTTTTTTTTCATAATTTTTAATAACTTTTAATAGTTCATTATCTAAAGTATCAAATTTAAAATTAAATTTTTTTTCAAATAAATCAACTTTCATTCTCATATCTTTTGGTCTTTCTGCCAATAATTTTAAATTATTTATATTAACTTTATTGATTAAAGATTTATCAAGATCAAGTTTTTTTGCAAACTTTCTACCAAATTTGAATTTCGAGTACCCTTTTTTTGAACCTACATTATAAATTCCAGTTATTTTCTTTTTTATAATTAATAACAAAACTTTAGAAAGAGAATCTATGGATAGTGGACTAAACTTTACATCATCAACTAAATTAATTTTGTTTTTGTTAATTAAATTATAATAAATAAAATCAGTAAATGACTTTCTTTCTAAATTTAAACTTTTTCCAAAAAAATTTGTTCTTAAAACTATAGAATTAGTATTCTTTAAATAAATTTCTGATAATAACTTTGTTTTGGTATAAAAATTTAAAAATTTTTTTTGTTTTTCAAAATTAGATTTAAATTTAGAATAAAACTGATCAGTAGAGAAATGAATTAAATAACATTTTTTATTATGCAGACTAGAATAAAACCTTATATTTTTTAAAAAATTTGTGTTAACACTTAGCGCCTTTTTGTTAAATTTTTCACATTGGTCGATATCAGTCATTGCTGCTAAATTTAAAATAATACTAAATTTATTTTTAGAAAAAAATTTATTACTCTCTTTTTTATTAAGTAAATTGGTTTTGTTCTTGGCGAATTTAATTACTTTATATTTTTTATTTTTAAGAAACGGACAAATATAAGAACCCAACAAACCATTTGCTCCTGTAACAAGGATCCTTTCCATTAATTTAATCTGCCAAAACCTGATTGTGCTACTGGGGACTTCAAATATTTTGAAATAGCACCTTTTTTATCTATATTAGATAATTCAGCAAATACTTTTTCAAATTCACGAAAATACTTATTCAAAAATTTATCGTGATCGATGCAACAATAAACTACATTGGTTGCTAAAATTCTCTTTTTTATCATCTCTTGAGTGATATATGTTTTGTAATAATTATGATTTAGAGATTTAAATTTAAACATAGGCATAGAATCTAATCCTGAAATTTCAATTTTAAGTTTATATTTTAGGCTCAATTTCTTCCAAAACTTTTTAATTTTTTTCCCAATATTAGTGATTTTAATCCAAGATTTTTTTTCCTCCATTAAATTTAAAGAAAATAAACCTGCAGCAGGACCTATGCTATCACTCCAAAATGTACTACTTATAAAACTTGATAACGCTTCGTTCATAATATTTTTTTTTCCAATAATTGCTGTTATAGGTATTCCATTTCCTAAAGATTTTCCAAAAACTGCTAAGTCAGGATAAACTTTATATTTTTTATGAAGTCCTCCAAATGTTTCTCTAAATCCTGATGTACATTCATCAAAAATTAAAACAATATTATTTTTTGATGCAATTTCTCTTACATTTTTTAAAAAGTTTTTATTTGGTTTTTCATTCCTTTGTACTTCCATAAATATTGTACCAATATTTTTATTTTTTTTTATTATCTTAATTAAACTTTCAATGTCGTTATATTTGAATGGGTGAGAAATACCTTGAAGTTTCTTTGGTATTCCTATGGTACTTAAACCAGGGAGAAGTATTTGGTCCAAATTTTTTTTGTTAGTAATATTTGATGACAGGTACCAATCATGCCAACCATGATATCCACAAATTGCTACTTCATCCTTTTTTGTGTATGCCCTGGAAATTCTTAGCGCAATTGCATTGGCCTCTGCACCAGTTCTAGCAAAAAAAGATTTTGAAGCCCACTTGTGCATAGACAAAAGTTTATTACTTAATTTGATATTGTATTCTGAATTTAAAGTACTCACATTACTATCGTCAATAACTTTTTTTAATCTTGAATTAATATTTTTATTTGAGTACCCTAAAATATTTGTTCCAACGCCCATTAAACAAAAATCTAAATACCTTTTGTTATATTTGTCTAAAATTTCGCAACCTTTAGCCTTTTTATAAAATATTGGCCATAAACCAGGTAAAAATTGACTAGGTTTTTTAGAAAGAAGCATACCACCATTTAAAATATATTTTTTGGAGGTTAACCAATCTTTATTATAATTAATTTCTTTGTTATTCCAATATCTTGGATCATTTATTAAATCACCTGGCTCATAAAAGCTAGATAAATCACTTGAAATTAATTTTTTTTTATCTTTAAAGATCTTTAAATTATTTTCTAGCTGAAGAATATCGTCCACCCCAAATATTATTTGGTCTATACTTTTAAAAGAGTCTACAAATTTTATGCATACTTCCTCAGGTTTTTTATTATTTGTTTTACAAAAATTTTCCCATTTCTTGATTTTTAATAACCATAGCTTTTGAAAATTATTCAATTTTTTGGAATTTTTGCACAAAAGACCCTGTAAAAATATCGATCTTGCAATTAATTTTATTTTTTTCTTTTTTAAATTTTGGAGAAAGTTTTCCTGTACAAATTCTTGATTAAAAATATTAAGAGGAAATTGAATTATATCTGGCTTAAATATTTTTAAGCAATTATTTACTTCATCTCTATTATATACAGATATGCCTATATTATTAATTATTTTTTTTTTTTTAAATCTTAATAAACAATTGTAAATAATTTTCCATCTTTCTGATTGTAACGGCAACAATGGATCATGTAAAAAAATTCCATGTAAAGTCTTTGTATTATTTGAGATTAAGATAGAATTTATTTTTTTGTCTACATCATCTCTTAATTTTTTAAGATTTTCTGTAAGAGGTGGAAGTTTTGAATATATTTTAAAATTTTTTAGATTATTAATTTTTTTAACGTAATAGTCGCTATTATTATATACTGGTGCTGTATCAACAAATCTTATACCTTGATTATAAAGATTTAGTGCTACCTCTTTAAAATTTTTATTCTTATTAAAACCATATTTTTCATCTGATTGAGCAAATCCAATTATTATTTTATTTGTTTTCATAGTAGCGATAATCTTTTTATAATAGCTTTTGTTATTGTTTAAAAAGAAAATTAAAGGAACTTAAAAATAATATATATATCTAGTAAAAATTTTTTTCAGTGCATAAATCAAGCCAATTGAGCTATTAGTACTGGTCAGCTGCACACATTGCTGTGCTTCCACATCCAGCCTATCAACGTGGTG
>MDTD01176324.1_pt1 | contig 24698 bp, 20 predicted proteins | sample 811221 | NCBI WGS metagenome assembly MDTD01 (sample SAMN05326646, study PRJNA326480) | marine metagenome | isolation source: seawater | place: Pacific Ocean: South West | collected 2011 | reverse complement strand
TTTGCCGACCAACGTTTCACCGACTTCTCACTCATGGACACCTCCTGTCACTCTCTCTGCAACCAAATGTGTGTCCAATTTATTCGAGGGGCAACCCACAGCTTTGAAAAACAGTCCGGTTATCTTCTTGCGGAAGTCAGGGGAAAACATCCGGAGCAGGTTCTGTATGGTACAGATACAGATCCCGCCACCCTGAAACGAATCAACGAAGCGCTCAGTCAGAGGCAGGAGTCCGAAGAGGATGTGCTGCAGTATACCCGTGCCGGCACCCCCTACTGGGTGCACAGCGTCTGTATCCCTGTTGGCAGACAGCCGGATCTCGAGCCGGGCTTTGTGGTGATCCAGAACAATATTTCTGATCACACCTACAGCGCGCGCAGCATGCGAATTGCCGCCAGTGTCTTTGACCGCAGTCATGAAGCCATTCTGATCACCGATCGCAACAACCGGATTCTGGACGTCAATCCGGCCTTTTCCAGAATCACCGGCTACAGCCGTGATGAGGTGCTGGGCCAGACTCCCTCCATTCTCAGTTCCGGACGCCATAGCCAGGCCTACTACCGTTCCATGTGGCAGTCCATCGAAAAGCACGATTACTGGCGCGGCGAGATCTGGAACCGGCGCAAGAATGGCGAGGAGTATGCCGAGCTGCTGTCCATCAGCCGGGTGCACCTGGGCGCACCCGGTCAGTATTACCATGTGGCCGCCTTCTCCGACATCACTGCTCTGAAAAATCATGCCCGTGAACTCAGCCGTGCCGCCAATTATGATGAGCTCACCGGGTTGCCCAACCGGCAGCAGCTGGAAGCACGCCTGCGGGTTGCCCGTCAGCATGCGCGCCGCCAGGAAACCTCTCTGGCAGTCTGTTATCTGGATGTGGATGGATTCCGCGACTATAACAACCAGCTCGGGCGCCCGTTTGGTGACCGTCTGCTGCGTACCCTGGCCGAACGGCTGACCCGCAGCCTGCGCAGTGGCGATACAGTGTCCCGTATCGGCGGCGATGAATTCGTGATCCTGCTGCAGAATGATCAGGGTGAAGCTGTCTATCAACGCATTCTTGCCACCATCAGCGAACCCATGGAAATTGGTGACCAGACGATCCGTCTCACCGCCAGTCTGGGCGTTACCCTGTTCCCGAAGGATTCCGCTGATGCCGAGGGGCTGATCCGCCACGCTGATCAGGCCATGTACTCGGCCAAGGAAAAGGGCCGCAACCAGTACCACATTTTCGATCCGGACCTGGACGAATACCGGCGGCAAAGACGCAACCAGCTGATGGAACTGTCCCGGGCCCTGGAGCACGGCGAGCTCGAACTCTTCTTCCAACCTCAGGTCCGGGTTTCGGACAACGCACTGATCGGGTTCGAGGCCCTGATCCGCTGGCGCCATCCGGAACACGGCCTGCTGCTGCCGCACCAGTTCCTGCCGGCGGTGGCCGACAGCCATCTGGAAACGCCCCTGGGACAGTGGATGCTCAAGGAAGCCCTGCAGCAGCTCAACCTGTGGCGGGCGGCCGGGGAATCGCTCGGCGTCAGCATCAACATCAGCGTGCAGCACCTGCTGGACCGGAACTTCGTCCCGCATCTGGAGGATTACCTGCACAGCCACCCGGACGTCGACCCCGGCAGCATTACCCTGGAGGTTCTGGAAACCGCGGCGCTGAAGGATCTCAAGCGGGCCAGCGAGGTCCTGACCCGCTGCCAGGGGCTGGGACTGCAGGTGGCCCTGGACGACTTCGGCACCGGTTTTTCCTCCCTGACCTACCTGCGTACCCTGCCGGTGGACCTGATCAAGATCGACCAGAGCTTCGTCCTGAACATGCTCGACGACGCCAGCGACCGGGCCATTGTGGAAAGCGTGATTTTCCTGGCCCAGCGCTTCGCCCATCCGGTACTGGCCGAGGGCGTGGAAACCATGGAGCATGCGAGCGTGCTGCGGGAGATGGGCTGCAACCTGGTCCAGGGCTTCGGCATCGCTCGGCCCATGCCCGCCGCCGACACCCTGGCCTGGGCCCGTCAATGGCGCGGCCAGGCGCAGCGTCAGGGCGCCGGACGGCTCAGCCCGAGCCTGACCGGCGGCGAGGGGATCTGACCGGACCGAGCCGGCGCCCTAGGGCCGGTACCGGCGCGGATCCAGGGTGGTCAGCCGGTCGGGATGAAACACCATCAGACCGGTCACGAATGTGCCGTTGACAAACCCTTCCGGCAACATGAACAGGGGCAGGTAACGGATGTACTCGTCCACCAGCACATCCAGGGTATAAACACCGCCGCTCCAGAGCATCAGACACATCACCAAGCCGGCCGAGGCCACCGCCAGGGCCGCCCCGAAAAAGCCGCAGAAGAAGATATAGGCGAAGAAATTCCGGAAGTTGCGGTGGCGCTCCCACAGCATGATGCCGTGGCTCACCAGCGCCGGGACCATCACCGTCACCAAGCCGTTGGCGGCGAACATCAGCAGCGGCTCGCGGCCGGTCACCACGGTCAGCACCAGCGCCAGCAACCCGCTGAACACCGCCAACCCCCAGCCCAGCATCAGGGTGATCACGGTCATGCCGAAAATGTGAATGGCCAGGCCCGGCGAAATACCGGCCCGCAACTGCCACAGGAAACCCAGGGCCACGGCGGCCCCGTAGAACGAATGCTGCAGCGCGTCGTCCTTCCGGAACGCCCGCCAGTCCACGGCGCGCGCCGCCTGGATCAGGATCAGCACAAACAGGACAGCCGTGACCAGCCACTGGCTGCCCGATAGCAGGTTGTCTGTCATGCCCATGGCAACTTCCCCTCGGTCCTCAGCTCGGGCGAAGCCCCATGATACCGCCTACCCCCGTCCCCTGACCAAGCCGGGCCGGCGGACTAGGCGGTCCGGGCCAGGGCGGGCTGGCGTTCGGTGAGCGCCTGCCAGGCCTCGAAGGTGCTCAGGAACACCCGGCCGCTCAGGTGTGCCAGCAGCTCGGTGTCCCGCAGGCGGTCCATCACCGGCCCCTTCACCTCCGACAGGTGCAGACGCACGCCGGCGTCTTTCAGGCGCTCGTTGATGGCCTCCAGGCTCTCCAGTGCCGAGGCATCGATCAGATTGACCGCCGGGCACACCAGCACCAGGTCACGCAGTTCCCGTTCCCGGTTCACCAGATCCAGCACCGTTTCCTCCAGGAACCGGGCGTTGGCGAAATACAGGCTCTCGTCGACTCGCAGAAAGGTCACCTTCGGACACAACTCCACCTGATGCCGTAGCACGTTGCGGAAGTGCTCGGTGCCGGGCACCCGGCCCACCACCGCGCAGTGCGGCCGGCTGGTCCGATACAGGAACAGGCCGATGGACAGCGCCACGCCGGCGATGATGCCCGCCTCCACGCTGTGCAGCAGGGTCAGCAGGATGGTGGCCAGCATGGCGCCGAAATCCGCCTTGGAGTAGCGCCAGGTCCGCACCAGCGCCGGCAGGTCGATCAGCGACACCACCGCGACAATGATGGTGGCCGCCAGGGTGGCCTTGGGCAGGTAGGCAATGGCTGGCGTCACGAACACCGTTGCCAGGGCGATCCCCACCGCGGTGAAGGCGCCGGCGGCCGGGGTTTCGGCGCCGGCGTCAAAGTTGACCACGGAACGGGAGAACCCGCCGGTCACCGGCATACCACCAGACAGCCCGGCGCCCAGATTGGCGGTGCCCAGACCGATCAGCTCCTGGTCCGGGTCGATCCGCTGCCGGCGCTTGGCGGCCAGGGTCTGCCCCACCGAGACCGACTCCACGAAGCCGACCACGCTGATCAGCAGCGCACCGACCGCCAGCTGCGACCACAGCCCCGGCTCCAGCGGCGGCAGGGTCAGCGATGGCAGGCCGGAGGGCACCTGGCCCACCAGGCGTACCCCCGCCTGCGCCAGGCCGAAAGCCCAGGCGACCCAGGTGGTGACCAGCACCGACAGGATCGGTGCCGTCTTGGTCAGGATGTCGGCCAGGCGCGCGCCCATGCCCAGGGCCATCAGCCAGGGTTTCAGGTAACGGCGCGCCCACAGCAGGAACAGCAGGGCCCCGGTGCCGATGGCCAGGGTGTGCAGGTTGGTGTGGGCGAGGTTGCGGGCCAGCGAGAGCAGGATATCCACGAGGTTGTGGCCGGACGCCTCGATCCCCAGCAGGTGCTTGAGCTGACTGGCGGCGATCACCAGACCGGAGGCGGTGATGAAGCCGGAGATCACCGGGTGGCTCAGGAAATTGGCCAGAAAGCCGAGCTTCAACACGCCCATCAGCGTCAGCATCAGTCCCGACATTACCGCCAGCAGCACCGCGCCGGCGACATAGGCGTCCGTGCCGGCTTCGGCGATCGGCGCCAGTGCCGCGGCGGTCATCAGCGAGGCCACCGCCACCGGGCCCACCGACAGCGTCCGGCTGGTCCCGAACACCGCGTAGATGGCCAGCGGCAAGATACTGGCGTACAACCCCACCTGGGCGGGCAACCCGGCCAGCAGCGCGTAGGCCAGCGATTGGGGGATCAGCATGACGGTGACGATCAGCGCGGCCACCAGATCGCTGGTGGCCTGATCGCGACCGTACCCGGGGGCCCACTGCAGGATGGGCAGGTACCGCTTGAGTCGATTCATGCCAGGCTCAGAACAGGTTGATCGGTACTTTCAGGTAGACCTGGCCGTTGTCCTCCGGCGGCGGCATGTGGCCGGCGCGCATGTTGACCTGGACCGACGGCAGGATCAGCCGCGGCATGTCCAGGGTCGCGTCCCGCTCGGTGCGCATGCGCACGAACTCGTCCTCGGTGATGCCGTCATGGACGTGCACATTGGACTCGCGCTGTTCCGCCACCGTGGTCTCGAACAGGTACTCGTCCCGGCCCGGTGCCTTGTAGTCGTGGCACATGAACAGGCGGGTCTCCGGCGGCAGGCTCAACACCTTGCGGATGGAACGGTACAGGGTGCGGGCATCGCCGCCGGGGAAATCACAGCGAGCGGTGCCGTAGTCCGGCATGAACAGGGTATCACCGACGAAGGCGGCGTCGCCAATCACGTAGGTCAGACAGGCGGGGGTGTGCCCCGGCGTGTGCAGGACCCGGCCTTCCAGGTTGCCGATCCGGAAGGTGTCGCCTTCCCGGAACAGGCGGTCAAACTGGCTGCCGTCCCGGGCGAACTCGGTGCCGGCGTTGAAGGCCTTGCCGAAGATCTCCTGGACATCGACGATGTGGGCCCCGATGCCGGTCCGGCCGCCCAGCTGCTCGTGCAGGTACGGCGCCGCGGACAGATGGTCGGCGTGGACATGGGTTTCCAGAATCCATTCCACCGACAGGCCGTTGTCCCGCACGTAGCGGATGATCTCATCGGCGGAGCGGACGTCGGTTCGGCCGGCGGCGTAGTCGAAGTCCAGAACCGAATCCACGATGGCACAGGACTGGCTGTCGGGATCGCGCACCACGTAACTGAAGGTGTTGGTGGGCTCGTCAAAAAAATGCTGGACGGCTGGCTGGCTCATGACATTCACCTCGGCTCTTGCGATATATCCATTTAAGTCTAAGGATATACCAAAGAGAAATATATGGTGAAATGTCAATTTTTCATATCAGGGCCGGTGCTGATACCCGGCCCCTCCGGGAAACCGCCGTCCGGGGCCGGTGACCCGCCCTTACTCCAGGCTCGCCAGCTTACGCCGGATCTCCTCGCGCCGGCCGGCGTCGGCCAAGGCCCGGCCCGGACGATCCGGGGCTTTGAGTGCCTTGCTCAGGTAGTCCCGGGCCCGCTCCGGCTCGCCCTGCTCGATCAGGAAATCGCCGTAGAAGTAGTTCGGATCAATGCCCTTAGGGTTGAGTTCCAGAGCCTTGCGCAGGTACTCCCGGGCCTTGTCGTCGTCCCCGAAGCCCAGGGGCCAGCCCGGCACTTGGTAGTAGAGACTGCCCAGGGAGGTGTAGGCGGAGCCGTCCAGTGCCGTGGCGTCCAGCTCCAGGGCCTGCTCCAAGGCTTGGCGGGCACGCTTGACCAAGCCCAGCGCTGCCAGCCCGCCCTTGGCTCCGGCATAGGTGCTCAGCACGATGCCCTGCCAGATTCTCGGCTCGGCCCGGTCCGGATAGGCTGCCACCAGCGTCTCGGCCTCCTTCGCCAGCGCCTCGAACGCCGATGCCCTGTCGCCCTCCGGCAGCCGGTACTGAATCTCGGCCCAGCGATGCTGGATCCGAGCCAAGTCCGTGCCCAGGTCTCCGGCCCAGGCCGGCGTGATCAGCAGCGCCAGCCAGACAACCAGCCATCGTGTCATGACGTCACCCCCGAATCGAGAAAGCGCCGGATCACCGGCAGTTGTTTCAGCAGAGCCCGGTCCACCAGGCACGGCAGCACTCCGTTGACCACCACGAACAGCTTCTCCGGCCAGCCCAGAAAACGGCGCCGGTCCCCCCGCGCCATGGCTCGAAGGATTTCCCGGGCCACCCGTTCCGGTGTGTCCATGGTATTGCCCAGTGCCCGGTTCAGGGCGGTCACCGGCTCCGGGTTCATGGCCGTGGCGGTGGCCCGGGGCGCGACATAGATCACCTGGACCGGCGTGTCGGCCAGCTCCCGCCGCAGCGCCTCGGTGAATCCCCGCAGGCCGAACTTGCTGGCGCAGTAGGCGGTGTAGCCCGGATAGCCGATGCTGCCGAAAGTGGAACCGACGAACACCAGGGTCCCGGCCCCCAGTCGCTGGAATCTGGGCCCGAAATGCCGGGCCACCAGCATCGCCGAGCGCAGGTTGACGTCCAGCTGGGCCGCCAGTGCCGCCAGCGGCAACGTGTCGTAAGCGGCGAACCGGTTCTGGCCGGCACAATGGATGACGCCGTCGATGCCTGGGTAGGCGCTGCTCAGGCGTTCCAGCTGGTCGGGCAGATCGTCACCCGCCAAATCCAGCTGCACGCTGGACAGCCCCGGCCGGTGCGGCACCCGCTCCGGCCTGCGGGCGGCGACGATCACCCGGGCACCGGCGGCCAGCAGCGGCTCGATCAGTGCCCGACCAATGCCGCCGGTACCGCCCAGCAGCAGGTATTCCCGGTCATGCAGCCTCATGGTTTGCCTCCCCGGCCCGTTGCGGCAGCGGGATGCTGTGCAGCATGTCGCCGTAGAGCCGGTACACCATGCGGGCGGCTTCGATGATCGCCTGCTGATCGTCCGGGTGTTCGATGCGATTCATCAGATTGCGGAAAAATTCGAAGTGCTCCTGATCCAGGGCGCCGTGCGAATACAGGTAGCTGAACGCCCGGTCCGGCAGTCCGAGCTGCTGCTGGATGGCCTGGCCGAGGGGCGTCGCCAGCTCGATGGAGGTGCCTTCGAGCACCTGCACCATGCCAAAGAACGCGACCGGGTTGCCGCGTTCGATCACGTCGTAGAGGTACGCCACCATCAGCTCGATGGCGACATGGGGGCGGCTGTGGCGCACAGCCTCTCGGTCCTCGCCGCAGGCAGCCAGGTCGTCGAGAATCCACTCGTGGTGGCCGTATTCTTCCTCGATGTACTCCACCAGCGCCTTGCGAACAAATTCCAGCCGTTCCGGCAGGCGGGCCCCGCAGGCCATCATCAGCGGCACCGTGTGCTTGACGTGGTGGAAGGCCTGGGTCAGAAACCAGGTGTAACTGTCCAGATGGAACCGCCCCTCGCGGATTGCGGTGATCACCGGAGCGCCCAGAACATGGGCCCGGGCCTCGGCGGTTTCGGTTTGCAGGCGATCAAAGAATGCCATGTGAGTGCCTCCTGGCGTGGGTGATGAGCAGGTCTGTGCGGCGTGGGCCGCCGCGTCGGTATTCAGGGGTGTCGCCTCGGCCAGCAGCGCTGGCAGATCCTGTCGGATGCGGTGGCGCACCGGCCGGCCGTTGGCGGTGAGGTAGCCATCGGCGGGGCTGAGCGGTCGCTGCCGGACAAACACCTGAGCCAGCCGGGCGTAGTCCGGCAAGGTGGCGTTGAGCCGGTTCAGAGCGGCCCGCAGCCGCTCGGGTGGCCACGGGCCGGTCAGTACCAGCAGCGCCGACAGCCGGGGTTCGCCATCGCCGAACACCACCGCTTGGCGGGCCCCCAGGGCCTGGGTCAGTTCACTTTCCAGCCACTCGGGGCTGACATTGCGACCGAAGCTGGTGATCAGCAGATGTTTGGCGCGTCCGTTGACCCGCAGGAAGCCGGCCTCGTCGTAGTCGCCGAGATCGCCGGTGTCCAGCGGTGTTTCCGGCGCCCCGGTCTGGCCGAGGTATCCCAGGAAAGCGTTGCCCCGCACCTGGATATGGCCCTTGTCATCCACCGTCACCCGGACATGGGACAACGGCTTGCCGACGGTGCCCGGACGGTCGTCGCCCGGTACGTTGAGGGCCACCACCGAACCGCACTCGGACAGGCCGTAACCCTCATACAGGGGCAATCCGGCGGCGCGCCCCCGGTGCAGCAGATCGGGCGACACCCGGCCACCGCCCACCGCCAGGAACCGGAACCCGCCGGTGTCGAGCGCCCCCTGCTCCGCCGCGGCCACCAGGGCCAGGGCCAGCTCTGGCACCAGGATCAGCGACTGCGGCCGGTGCCGGTTCAGGGCCGACACCATGCGCCTGGCCTCCAGGCCGCTGCTGCCGGTCATCCCCAGGGTCCCCAGCGGCGCCACCGTGACCGTGGCGCCCATCAGCAGCGGCAGGTACACCCCAGCGACGTTTTCCAACAGCGTGGCCAGCGGCAGCAGGCACAGGTGCCGCCGCAGGGGGACGCCGGCCAGACGCGACTGCAGCGCCAGACTGGTGGCCGTCATCTGCGCCGCCGACAGACAGACACCCTTGGGGGTACCGGTACTGCCGGAGGTGAAGGTGATCTTGGCGGTCCCCGCCGGCAACCCCGGGCCAGACGGCGCCTCTGGCAGGGGGCGCCACCAGACGCCCTGGCCCAGCGGTTGCGCGCCCTCGGCCGGCTCGCTGTGGAGCATCGCCTCCAACCCCGCCTGCGCCGTCAGGTGCGCGACCTGGGCCGGGGAGAAGAACCCCGGCACCGGCACACAGACGACACCGGCCTGCAGGCAGGCCAGGTCCGCCAGCACCCAGGCCAGCGTGTTGTCGCCACACAGGCCCACCCGCCGTACCCCGGCCCGGACCAGCGCACAGGCCAGATTGTCGATCGCCGCCGGCAGATCGCCATAACGGAGGCTGCCCTCGGGGGAAACCAGTGCCAGCCGCTCCGGATGCTGCGCCGCGGCCTGGCGTATCCGCTCAAGCAGTGCAGCCATAACGCCCTCCCTCGCCGGCATAGCCGGCCGGCCCGGGTCCGGCTACCGGCCGCACCCGCTGCAACAGGCCGGTTCGGGCCAGGGCCGCCAGGCCCTCCGGCACCGACATCGCCATCACCACCGGCCGGTGCTCGTAGTAGCGCCCCCAGCCGCGGCCGCCATCGGGCAGGCGGGCGGGGTCGGCCGGGGCCAGCACCCGGGTGCCAATCCCGAGCCGGTCGAAACCGTTGCGCAGCTGGCCGGTTCCGGTACAGACCACCCAGCGGTAACCCTCGGCGTCCAGCCAGACCGCCAGGGCCGCAAACAGGTAGCGGCTGACCCCAGCCTCGACCCCGGCCAGGTGGGCGATCTCCACCACCTGACCGCGCTCCGGAGGGCCCGGCAGCCACTGTTCCACCGGCGCCGACAGATAGTCCTCCAGAAACAGCCGCTCGCGACCGGCATTGCGGATCCCCACCGCCGCCAGCAGCGAGCCCTGGGCGGTGGTCAGGGTCAGCCATACCGGCACCCGCAGCACCGGATTGGCGCCGTAGGCCTGCCGGAACCGGCGCCGGACAAAAGCCGCCACGGCATCGGCGGTCCCGCAACCGGGGCTGACCCGGTTCAGCCAGCGCCCGGCACAGCGAACCAGCGGCACCGACTCGCCACAGCCCGGCGGACAACAGGTGGACATCACAAGCGGATCAGACATAACAGATCTCCGGCAACGGGGCCCCGGCCCCAGGAATACAGTTGCCAGAGTAGAGGGCGGAGCTTAACGCAGCCTTAAGGGCACCCACGGAAAACCTTAAGCCAGCCTTAAGCTTCTCGGCCCCGGGGGCTTAAGGCTGGCTTAAGGAAGACTGGGTAGAGTGCCAGCCTGTCCCAATCGCCGGAGGGAAGCTCATGGTTCCGCAGACGCGCTTACACACCCGACACCGGTCACTGCCCAGGTTCCTCGTGATCGGGGGGCTGGCCACGCTGGCCCACTGGGGCGTGATGGCGCAGCTGCTGCACCTGGGGACCGGCCCCTACCTGGCCACCGGCTGGGGCGCCCTGACCGGCCTGGTGCTGAACTACCTCGGCCAGCACCGCTTGGCCTTCCGCTCCACGCTGCGCCACCGTGTCGCCCTGCCCCGGTACCTGGCCGCCGCCGGCACCGGCTGGCTGCTGAACCTGGGGGCTTTTGCCGCGGCGCTGGCGGTTCTGGATACCGTGGCACTGGCCCAGGTCCTGGCGACCGGAGGCGTGGCGCTGATCAACTACCTCATTGCCGATGGATTTGTCTTCCATGAACAGTCGAGCCAAGACCTACCCTGACCCGATGCTGAGCATCGTGATCCCGGTGCACAACGAGGCGGAGGTGATCCCGACGTTGCTGAACCGGCTGACCCAGGTGACCCGGACTCTAGACGGGCCGGTGGAGCTGCTGTTCGTCGACGACGGCAGCCGCGACAACTCCGTGGCCCTGCTGTTGCAGGCCCGCCGCCGGCACCCCGGCATCCGGGTGCTGCAGCTGTCGCGCAATTTCGGCAAGGAGGCGGCGGTGTCCGCCGGCCTTCAGCACGCCCGGGGCGAGGCGGTCATCCTCATGGACGCCGACCTGCAGGACCCCCCGGAACGGATTCCGGATATGCTGGCGGCCTGGCGCAAGGGGGCCGACGTGGTGTTGATGAAGCGCCGGACCCGGGCCGGCGAGAGCTGGCTCAAGCGCCTGACCGCACACCTGTTTTACCGTCTGATCAACCGGATCAGCGACGCGCCGATTCCGGTCGACACCGGCGATTTCCGGCTGATGAGCCGGCGCACGGTGGACGCTCTGAATCGCCTGCCCGAGCGCAACCGCTACCTCAAGGGCATGTTCGCCTGGGTCGGCATGCCCACGGTCACTCTGGAGTTCGACCGGGACCCGCGGCTGGCCGGTCGCACCAAGTGGAACTACCTCAAGCTCATGCACCTGGCGATGGAAGGGATCACGTCCTTCTCCACCCGGCCGCTGCGCCTGGCGCTGGTGCTGGGGCTACTGGCGGCGGGCACCGGCGGGCTGTTCGGGGTCTGGGAAGTGCTCAAGGCCCTGATCTTCGGCATCGACACCCCCGGCTACGCCTCGATGATCGCCATGATCACCTTCCTGTCGGGGGTCCAGCTGCTGTGCCTGGGCCTGCTCGGTGAATACGTCGGTCGGATCTACATGGAAACCAAGCAGCGTCCGGTGTTCATCGTCGCCGAAGACAGCGACGACAGCGCCCATCGACCTCTGCCGCAACTGCGAGTCGCCGGCCATGACCCGGATCATTAATCCCCTGCTGGGCCTGCTGCTGGCCATCCTGTTGCTGCGCCTCGGGCTGGCGGCGGTGCTGCCGCTGGCCGACACCACCGAGCCCCGATACGCGGAAATCGCCCGGCTGATGGCCATCAGCGGCGACTGGATCACGCCCTGGTACGAACCCGGGGTGCCGTTCTGGGGCAAGCCACCGCTGTCGTTCTGGGCCCAGGCGCTGTCGTTCCGCTGGCTGGGCGTTTCCGAGCTGGCCGGCCGCCTGCCCTCCTGGCTCGCCACCCTGGCCATCGTCTACCTGGTCTACCGGACCCGGCGCGCCCTGCATCCGCGGCCGCACACGCCGCAGGCGCGCGACGCCGGGCTCTGGGCCGCCCTGATCTTCGCCACCACCACGCTCGGGTTCATGAGCGCCGGCACGGTGATGACCGACTCGTTCCTGGCGCTGGGCACTACCTTGGCACTGGCCAGCCTGGTGCTGCGGCTGCAGGGCGCCGCCCCGGTCTGGGGCGTGCTGTTCTTCCTGGGGCTGGCCATCGGGCTGCTGGCCAAGGGGCCCCTGACGCTGGTGCTGACCGGGCTGCCGATCGGCGTCTGGGTGCTGTCCACCGGCCAGTGGCGGCGCCTGTGGCAGTGTCTGCCCTGGCGTTCCGGCAGCCTGCTGACCCTGGCGCTGGTGCTGCCCTGGTACCTGCTGGCGGAGTGGAAGACCCCGGGCTTTCTGGACTACTTCATCGTCGGCGAGCATTTCAAGCGTTTCCTGGTCAGCAACTGGCAGGGGGACCGCTACGGCAACGCCCACGACTTCGCCCGGGGCACCATCTGGCTGTTCCTGCTGCTGGCCAGCCTGCCCTGGGGGCCGGTGGCCCTGGCCCGCTGGCGCCACCGTCCGGATCCGGACACCTGGCAGCCGGCGGCGGCCGGCATCGGTCGACTGGTCGTCGCCGCCGCCCTGACACCGGCACTGTTCTTCACCCTGGCCGGCAACATTCTCTGGACCTACGTTCTGCCGGGCCTGCCGTTCCTCGCGGTGCTGGCGACCCAGCGGCCACCGCGGCGCGCCCGGAGCCGGCGGGCCGCCCTGGCCGGAGCCCTGCTGATCCCGATGCTGGGCGTGGCGGCCGGCGGCTGGTTTGCTTGGCACCCGGACCGGCTGAAAACGGAAAAGGGGCTGATCCAGCGGCTCGAGCAACGGCCCGGCGCCGACCTGGCGCAGCTCACCTACATCAAGGCGGCCCCCTACTCCGCCCGTTTCTACAGCCGGGGCCAGGTCCGGACGATGGACCGGCAGACACTGACGCGGCGGCTGGATGCCGGTGACCTGACCGGCCTGAGCCTGGTGGCCGTCAGCAATCGCGACCACGCCCTGCTGGCGCGCTTGTCCGAGCTGACCCCGCCACTCGACCGGAACAGCCGCTACACTCTGTTCCGACTGCCACGGTCGAATGGCGACGCCACCCGGCCGGCCCGGGCCGGCCGGATGCACTACAATGCAAGCGAACCGCCCCTCGCGGCCGGAACGCCCCCGACCAGGACCGAACCGACGGACAGGCCATCCCATGCGAATACTGCTGGTTGAAGACGACCACCTGCTGGCCAACACCATGCTGGACATGCTCCGGGAGGAGCCCAACACCGTGGACTGGGTCGACGACGGCCGCCAGGCCCTGCACGCCCTGGCCGAGGAACACTTCGACTTGGCCATTCTGGATCTGACACTGCCCCGGGTCGACGGCCTGGACATCGTGCGCCAGGTGCGCCAGCAGGGCAACGACACCCCGATCATCATCCTGACCGCCCGGGCCGATCTGGAGGAGAAACTGCAGGGTCTGGACGCCGGGGCCGACGATTACCTCACCAAGCCCTTCGCGATGGCGGAACTCAAGGCCCGCATCCGGGCGGTAACCCGGCGGGGCCAAGGCGGCAGCCGGAGCGCTGAGCTGGCCGTCGGCCGGCTCACCCTGAACACCGACACCGGCCATCTGAGCATCGGCGGCGACACCCTGGCGCTGCCGCGCAGCGAGTTCCTGATCCTGCATTACCTGATGCGCCATCCGGATCAGGTTGCCACCCGACGGCGCCTGGAGGAGCAGCTGTACGGCTGGGATCAGGGGGCCGAGAGCAATGCCCTGGAGGTACACGTGCACCACCTGCGCCGGCGCATTGGCAAAGCCACCATCCGCACCGTGCGGGGGGTCGGTTACCTGCTGGACAGCCAGGCCGCCGCCGAGGCGCCGCCATGTCCCTGACCCGGACCCTCACCCTGCTGATCACCACCACGGTCCTGGTGATCGCGCTGATCGCCGCGCTCTGGAGCTACTCCCGAAGCAACCATCAGTTGGAGGAAGTGTTTGACGCGGAACTGGCGCAAAGCACCCGCATCGTCCAGGGTCTGATCCGTCACCAGGCCGGGAGGCAACCCCTGGAGCAGCTGTTCCATACCCTGGTCGAGATGCTGCAACTGCCAGAAAGTCCGGCCGTCGAGGGCGACGCCGACAGCGACGATGAAATCCTGCCCAACGGCGCCGGCCACAAGTACGAACGGAAGCTGGCCTTCGAGGTCTGGTCCGACCAACGCCAGCCTCTGCTGGACACCCTCAACGCCGACGATGCCGCCGGCCTGGAACCCGGCTTCGACTGGGCGGAGTCGGGCGGCTACCGCTGGCGGACCTTCACCCTGCGCGACCCGGTCACCGGCTTCTGGATCCGCGCCGCGCAACGGGAGGACGTGCGCCAGGAACTGAGCCAGGAGCTGGCCCTGGGCAATGTGTTGCCACTGCTGCTGGCGTTGCCGGTGCTGGTGGCGGCGGCGATTGCCGCCATCCAGTTCAGTTTCCGGCCCTTGCGACGGCTGGAGCGGCCGATCCGGAACATGGCGCCGGAGCGCATCCACCCCCTGGACGACCGCCAGGCGCCGCGGGAGGTGGTGGGTCTGGTGCAGGCGGTCAACGGCCTGCTCAAGCGCCTGGATCAGGCCCTGGAGCGGGAACGGCGGTTCTCCGCCGACGCCGCGCACGAGCTGAGAACGCCGCTCACCGCACTGCGGCTGAATCTGGAGAAACTGTCGGAACGCCACCCGGATGAGTTCGGCGGCCTGACCGCCTCGGTGGATCGCATGGTGCATCTGGTGGAACAGATGCTGCTGCTGAGCCGAGTCGACGCCGGCGTCGACTTCCGGACCGAGCGCCAGGACCTGGTGGAGCTGGTGGAACAGAGCATCGCCGACGTCACCCCCCTGGCCCTGAAAAAGCGGATTGAGCCCGAGCTGGACTCCGCCTGCGTGCTGGCGCTGGTGTCCTGCCATGGCGCCCTGATCAACACCCTGTTGCGGTCGCTGCTGGCCAACGCAATCCAGTACAGCCCCGCCGGCACCCGGGTAACCACCACCCTGAGGGAAGACGCCGGCGGCTATCTGGTGCGAATTTGCGACCAGGGGCCCGGCATTCCGCCCGAGGCCCGGGAACGGGCCCTCAGCCGCTTCACCCGCCTGGACCAACGTCAGGGCGAGGGTGCCGGCCTGGGGCTGGCGATCGCCCGCCGCATCGCCGAGCTGCACAAGGGCAGCCTGACCCTGGGTGACCGTGACGACGGCGGCCCCGGCCTGTGCGTGTCGGTCTGGCTGCCCGCCAGCGCCTAGCCGGGCACGAACACCGGATGGCCGTCCAGTTCGGTGGCCCTCAGCGACTGCCCGTACAGATTCTCCAGCGCCGCCGGCACCAGCATTTCCCGCACGGGTCCCCAGCACGCCTGACCATCTGGGAACAGCAGCAGCACCCGGTCGCACCAGCGCGCCGCCAGGTTCAGATCGTGCAGGCTCATGACCAGAGTGCGGCCCTCCCCGGCCAGCGCCCGTATCAGCTTCATCACCGCCACCTGATGATGCAGGTCCAGGTGATTGGTCGGTTCGTCCAGCAGCCAGACCCCCGGATCCTGGGTCAGCACCGTCGCCAACCGCACCCGCTGCCGCTCACCGCCGGACAGGGTGGTCACCAGGCGCTGTTCCAGATGGGCCATGTCGACCCGGTACAGAGCCTCCCGGGCCCGGGCTAGGTCGGCGGCGGACTCCATCTGCCAGGGCGCCAGCCAGGGATGGCGCCCGACCAGCGCAGTCTCCAGCACGGTGGCGGGGAAGCCGTCCTGGGGCTCCTGGAACACCAGGCCCAGGCGCCGGGCCAACTGCCGGCGACTCAGCTGCGGCAGCGGCGTCCCGCCGACGCGGACTTCGCCGCGCCGCGGCTCGCGCAGGCCGGCCAGGGTATGCAGCAGGCTGGTTTTGCCGACACCGTTAGGCCCCAGGATGCCCCAGCCCTCGCCGGCCGCCGCCGACCACGACAGAGGCGCACCGTCGGTGCGGCCGGGGATGTCGACGATCAGCTCCCGAAGTTCCAGCATGGCCATGTCAGCGGTTCCGGTACAGCAGGTAGAGGAAGGTGGGCACGCCGATCATGGCGGTGACCACGCCCACCGGCAACTGCTCCGGCGCCACCACCCCCCGCGCCAGGGTATCGGCCAGCACCAGCAAGGTGCCGCCGGCCAGGGCGCAGGCCGGTAGGATCAGCCGCTGGTCGTTGCCGAGCAGCAGGCGCAGCAGGTGTGGGACCACCAGGCCGACAAAACCGACCGTGCCGGCGATGGTCACGGCGGTGGCAGTCATCAGGCTGGCGACCAGGTAGACCAGCCATTCCAGGGGCCGGACCGAAACCCCCAGCACGGCCGCCTGCAGGGGCCCCCGGGCAAGCACGTTGAGGGTCCGGCCGAGGGGCATCAGCAGCACACACACCCCAACCAGCAGTGCCAGCGCCGGCCCCGGCGACGCCGACTGGGACAGATCACCCATCAGCCAGTAGAGCATGCCCGGCAACTGGCGCGCAGGCGCCAGCGCCAGTACCAGGGTGATCAGTGCTCCCCAGCCGGAGGCCATGACCACCCCGGTCAGCAGCAGGCGCGCCGGTGTCCAGCTGCCACGGCCGTGGGCCAGGCCGAACACCAGCAGGGTTGCAAACATGGCGCCGGCAAAGGCGGAGCCGGATACAGCCCAGCCGGCCAGCCCCGACAGCATCGCCAGCAGGGCCGCAAAGGCAGCGCCACCGGACAGCCCCAGAATATACGGATCCGCCAGAGGGTTGCGCAACAGTACCTGCATCAGGGCGCCGGCGACAGCCAGCAGTCCGCCGGTGGCAAAGGCACTGAGCGTTCGCGGCAGGCGCAGCTCCAGAATCAGCGTGCGCTGCAGTTCACTTCCACCACCGCCGAAAACCGCCAGCACCTGATCCGGCGCCAGGCTGACGCTGCCAGTGGCGACGGATAACAGCAGAGCAGCACCAGCTGCCAGCGCCAGCAGCAGCAGGGGCCGGAGCAGCTCAGCGAGAGTCACGGGCCTGCTCCAGCCGGAGACACAGCTCGCGGCTGCCCTCAAGCACGCGGAAAGTAGGGCGCTGCAGCAGCGAAGGTGTCACCAGAAACAGGTTGTTGCGTGCCACGGCAGTCAGTTCCGGAAACCGGCGCCAGTCATCCAGCCACCGGCTGTCACCCTGGCCGCTGGTAACAATCGCCTCCGGGTCCGCCGCCAGTACCGCTTCCTCCGTCACCCTGGGCACCAGCCGGGGCAGAGAAGCGAATATGTTGCGGCCACCACACAAGGCGATGGCCTTGCTGATCAGCTCCTCACCGTTGACCGTCATCAGCGGCCGGTCCCAGACCTGATAGAACACCCGCACCGGGGCTGCATCCGCATAGCGTGCCTGTAGTGCGGCGATGCCGGCCAGGAATTCTTCTGCCTGCGCCTGCGCCCGGGCTTCATGACCGGTCAGACGCCCCAGTGCTACCACGGCTGCGGCAATATCCCCGAAGTCCCGGGGCGCCAGCCAGAACACGGGGATGCCCAGTGCTTCAAGCCGGTCCATCTGGGTACGGGAATTGCCATCACTCCAGGCCACCACCAGATCAGGGCGGAGGGCAAGGATACGTTCCAGGTCCAGGCGGTTACTGTCCCCCACCCGGGGCAGGCGGGCGGCCTCCGGCGGATAGTCACTCCAGGCCGACACCGCCACCACCGCAGCCCCGGCACCGGCGGAAAACAGCAGCTCGGTGGTGCCGGGCGAAAGGGAGATCACCCGCCCGGCGGGGGCCTGCAGGCACAGCTGCCGGGACAAGGCATCGGTGGCGCACAGGTGTGTCCCTGCCAGGGCGGCCAGCGGCAGGAGCAGCAGGACCAGTCCGGTGATGCGCGCCAGGGCCGTGCTCATAGGAAAGTTGCTTCTCTCCGGGTGTGGTTACTGCCGGAAATCATAACGCACGCTGGCCAGAAAGGTCCGTCCGGCGGCCAGGTAGTCAAAAGGCTCATAGGTGACACTGTCCGCCCCCTGGCTGGTGGCATAGCGCCGGTCAAACACGTTCGCTACCCGCATACTGGCGGACCAGCCCGGCAGAAACTGCCAGATCGCGCGCAGATCCAGGGTCGCGAACCCAGGTAACAGGCTGGTATTGCCGGCATCATTGTAGCGGTCGCTTTCCGCCACCAGGGTCGCGCCCACAGACCCGTGTGCAAACAGCCGGTCCACATCCAGACGCGCGGTTTTCCTGGCCCGGCGCGGCAGGCGTTTGCCCGTGTCCCGGTTTTCCGTATCCGCATAGGCCAGGGCTGCCCGGATATCCCAGCGCTCCGTCTGCATACCGGTAGACCACTCCGCGCCACGGATGCGGGCGGTTTCCACATTCTCCATGGTCCCGGCCCAGGTCACCGGATCAGACACATAGGTAATCAGATCCCGGACGTCATTCTGATACAGGGCCAGGTCCCAGAACCAGCTGTCATAATGTCCGCTGAATCCCAGTTCCACCATCTGGCCCTTTTCCGGATCCAGATCCGGGTTACCGGAATAGGAGTAGGCCGGTATCTGCAGGTACAGGTCGTTGAAGGTGGGCGTGCGGAAGGAGGTGGCATAGCTCAGGCGCACACGGTGGGCCTGATCCAGACGATGCCCCAGAGCGATACCTCCGGTTTCCTCCCGGTCAAAGGCCTCATTGTCATCCATGCGCAGACTCAGATGCAGGTCCGTGGCACCAAAGTTCAGCCTTCCCTGCCCGAACACGGCTGCATTGCTGCGGCTGTCCTCGGAGAAGGTATCCGAGCTCTCCAGCTCATCCGTGCTCAGCTCGGAGCCGATCACCCACTCGTGTACACCGGTCGTCACTGTATTCTCCCAGCGTGCCGAACGGTACAGGGTGTTATAGACACTGGGATAATCACCAAAGGTATCCTGCTCATCCCGGGACTCCGAGAACTGGATCCGGGTGCGCCAGATGTCACTGGCCTGTGCATCCAGATACAGACCCGCGGCACGTATCATGAAATCCGTGTTGCCGCCTTCAAACTCGGTATTGCCCTCGGACTGAAACAGGGTCAGGCCGAGATGGCTGCCGTTACCGAGATCATACCCGGCCTTGGCCAGACCACTGGCATGGCGGAACCCCTGGTCCTCACCACCTTCACGGACGTTGGTGCCGTCAGTATCCAGATGGCTGACCGTTGCCAGCAATGACGCCGGTCCCTGGCGGGTGGCCACACCAGCCGATCCCTTGAGGGTATCGTGTGAGCCGCCACCGGCACTGACCCAGCCCTGCTGCCCGGCCTCCGGCTCCAGGGTAAACACCTGCACCACGCCACCGACAGCATCAGCACCATAGAGCGTGCTTTTCGCACCACGAACCAGTTCCACCCGGTCCATCACATCCGCTGGCAGAAATTGCCAGGGCGGAGTACCGGCACTGGCGGAACGAAGCCGAATGCCATCGAGAAGCAGCACTGTCCCGGCACTGCCGGCACCGCGCAGGAACACACTGGTGGTCTTGCCATAAGCGCCATCCGACACCAGGCTGACACCGGGCTGGCCCTGTAACAGGTCCGCAAACTCTTCCGGCTGCTGCCGGCGAATATCTTCCCGGTCCAGAACCGTCACTGATGACAGGCTCTCCCCTACCGTCGCCGGCCCCAGAGTGGCGGTCACCACAATCGGATCCAGTTTGTCGGCCTCTTCGGCGCCGGACTGGGCTGCCACCGCAACCGGCAGGGCTGCCAGGGAAAGACCCGCAAGGGTCGCAGGAATGGAAACTCTGGACATGTCTGTACTACTCCGCAGATCGCGCGCACCCGCACGGAAATAAGGGTTCGGATCGGTCGGTTGCGGGAGCAGTATCCGGGCAGGAAGCAGACAGGCTGGAGTGCAGGCCGGAATGTCGCCCACCCACGCTGCCCGCCGCAACTCCGGGTGTTTTTCCAGGCCGGTCTCCGGGCTTGCAGGTGGAAGCGGACTTCCGGGGCAATCACCTTCCCATGCCATATGGCACAGTGGCGCGTTTGATTGCCGTTAACCTGCCTACCGTTGCGGGGGCAGCATCGGATTTGCACTGGCCGGGCCAGGCGCACCGATTTCCCGTTTCATCCCTCACGCTTGCAAGGGACACCTGGAAAAGGTGTCGCAAGGCTAGCAACAGCCGGCTCCGGGGTCAATCGGCGGAGCCGGGCTCCGGCGTGGCCAGCGCCGCCGCCTGTTGCTATAGTCCTTGATTAACTTACAGTTTTGCTTTCACACTCAAGCCAGGTCAGGGACGCGCATGCAGGCGGAACTCATCGATATCCGGAATCACATGGCCCAGTACCCGCCCTTCGACGAGATGCCGGAGGCACTGCTGGAGCAGGTGGTGCAGAGCATCGAGGTGCAGTATTTCCGGGCCGGAAGCGCCATTCTCGACTTCGGCCAGGACAGCCGCTGGCTCTATTACATCCGCAGCGGCGCGGTGGAGGTCTTCCGCCGCTCCGGCGAGTTGTACAACCGTCTCGGCGAGGGCGAGATCTTCGGCCAGATCGGCCTGCTGATGAACAAGCGGGTCCGGTTCCCGGCCCGGGCGCTGGAGGACACCCTGGTGTACCGGATTCCCGACGCCACCTTCCAGTACCTGTTCGAGCATGACGAGAATTTCGCCGACTTTGTCGAGATCGAGGACCGCAGCCGGTTGCGCTCGGCGCTGTCACGCCGGGAGAAGGCCAATGACCTGATGACGGCGCGGGTAACCCGCCTGATCGCCCGGCCAACGGTCTGGGCGCCCTGGACCGTGCGCCTGCAGGAAGCCGCCCGGATCATGACCGAACAGGGGGTCTCGGCGCTGCTGCTGATGGACGAAAGCACGATCCCGCCCCGGCTCAAGGGCATCGTCACCGACCGCGACCTGCGCACCCGGGCGGTCACCGAGGCGCTGCCCTCGGAAACCCCGATCAGCGACATCATGACCTCCGACCTGATCACCATCCGCTCCAGCGCCTACATCTTCGAGGCGATGCTGACCATGCTGCACAACAACGTCCATCACCTGCCGGTGATGGACGGCGACGAGGTGCGCGGCGTCATCGCCCTCTCGGACATCGTCAAGTACGAGAGCCAGAGCAGCCTGTACCTGGTCAGCAACATCCACCGCCAGAAGGACCTCAAGGGGCTGAAGCGGATCAGCCAGGAGGTTCCGGACACCTTCGTGCGCATGGTCAACGAGGACGCCAACTCCCACATGATCGGCAGCGCCATGGCGGGCATCGGCCGCAGCTTCACCCAGCGCCTGCTGGAGCTGGGCGAGGAAATGCTGGGCCCGCCGCCGGTGCCCTACTGTTTCATGGCCCTGGGCTCCATGGCCCGGGACGAGCAGCTGGTGGTTACCGACCAGGACAACGCCATGATCCTGGACGACCGTTTCGTGGCCGAGCAGCACGACGCGTATTTCCTGGCCCTGGCCCGGTTCGTCAGCGATGGCCTGGCCGAGTGTGGCTACACCTACTGCACCGGCGACATCATGGCCACCAACCCGAAATGGCGGCAGCCGCTGCGGGTCTGGCAGCAGTACTTCACCGACTGGATCGAGCACCCCAAGGCCGAGGCGCTGCTCAACAGCAACATCTTCTTCGATCTGGACGGCATCCATGGCCAGACCGAGTTTGCCGAAACCCTGAAAACCCTGATCGCGGAGAAGGCCAGCCACAGCCAGCGGTTCCTCACCCTGCTGGCGCGCAACGCCCTGAACCGAACCCCACCGCTGGGTTTTTTCCGGACCTTCGTGCTGGAGGAGGACGGCCAGCACCGCAAGACCTTCAACCTCAAGCGTCGCGGCACCGCGCCCCTGTCCGACTTGATCCGGGTGCATGCACTGGCCTGCGGTTCCCGGGCCCAGAACTCGTTCGAGCGGCTGCGCGATATCGGCAAGACCAAACTGCTGCTGGAGGACGACCTGGGGAACCTGAGGGACGCCCTGGAGTTCATTTCCATCGTCCGCATCCGGCACCAGGCCCTGGCCATCGAGGCCGGACGCAAGCCGGACAACAACGTGCAGCCGGAAGACCTGTCGCCGTTCGAGCGCAGCCACCTGAAGGACGCCTTCCAGGTGGTCAGCAACGCTCAGAAATTCCTGCGTTTCCGCTACAACGCCCAGGTCGGCCGCAATGCGCAGTAAGACCTCCATCGGCAAGGCCAGGCACCAGAACACCGACTGGCCGGCCCAGTACCGTGCCCTGGCCGCCCACACCCGGTCGCCCCAGCTCCGGGCCTTCTACCAGGCCGGTTGCGTGGCGCCGGACACAGCCATGGCGGAGGTGCCACTGGTGGCGCTGGATTTCGAGACCACCGGCCTGGACCCGAACCGGCATTCCATCGTCAGTATCGGCGTGGTGCCCTTCACCCTCCAGGGCATCCCGCTGGCACAGGCCTGGCATCAGCTGGTGCGCCCCCTGTTGCCGTTGAGCCGGGACTCGGTGGCGGTGCACGGCATCACCCACTCCGACCTGGATCAGGCGCCGGACCTGGCGGAGGTGCTGGATACCCTGTTCGGCTACCTGAACGGCCGCATTCCGGTGGTGCATTACCGGGCCATCGAGCGCCCATTCCTCAACGTCGCGTTGCAGTGGCGACTGGGCGAGGGCATCCGCTTTCCGGTACTCGACACCATGGCCATCGAGGCCCATCTGCATCCGAACCGGCACCCCAGCCGCTGGCAGAGGCTGCTGGGCAGGCAACCGGTCTCCATCCGCCTGGCGGACAGCCGGGGCCGTTACGGCCTGCCCCACTACCCGTCCCACAACGCCCTGACCGACGCCCTCGCCACCGCAGAGTTGCTGCAGGCGCAGATCCAGCATCATTTTCGCCCGGACACCCCGATCCGGGACCTGTGGCTGTAACGGGAGCGGGGGCGGGGGTTTTTGGTTAGACTAGGCGCCAAACGTGCAGTGAGGTTTCCGTGACAGGCAGGACAACAACGAAAGCGACGCCGGCCGATGCCTTCAGACGGGCCCGGCGGATGTGGCTCAAGGGCGAACGCATCCACCTCGCCTCCCTGGCGGACGAGCTCGCCATCGGGCGCGCCACCCTGTTTCGCTGGGTCGGCAACAAGGACCTGCTGATAGGCGAGATTCTCTGGTCCCTGTACGATCCCCTGCGCCAGGACGCCCTGGCGCGAACCCCGGGCGAAGGCGTCGATTACGTGGTGGCGGTGTACCGTTACATCAACTCCACCATCCTGCACTTCGAGCCGCTGCGGCGCTTCATCCACCAGGACCCGGAATACGCCCTCAAGATCCTGACCTCGTCCCAGTCCCTGCTGCACCGGCGCACGGTGGCCGCCAATACCGAGCTGCTGCGGTCACAGGTGGCGCGGGGTACGCTGGACCCGCCCATGAACCTGGACAGCCTGTCTTACTTCATGGTGCGCCTGGCCGAATCTTGCCTGTACAGCGACATCATCGGCGGTCGGGAACCCCGTGACGAGGAACTGGAGGACGCCTGCACCGCCGTGCGCATCCTGCTGGGCGGGCAGGCCTGACCGGGCCCGGCTCAGAGCTGGAGCGAACGCACTTCCAGGAACTCTTCCAGCCCCCACCGACCGAACTCCCGACCCAGGCCGGAATGGCCGAAACCACCGAACGGCGCCCGGGGGTTGAAGGCCCCGCCATTGACCGTCACCTGACCGCTGCGCAGACGGCCCGCCACCTGGCGAGCCCGCTCCGGATCGGCGGACCACACGGCGCCGGACAGGCCATAACGGGTGCCGTTGGCGATACCGATCGCCTCGGCCTCGTCCCGGTAGGGGATGACACACAGCACCGGCCCGAAGATTTCCTCCTGAGCGATACGGCTGTCCGGGCGCACATGGCCGAACACCGTCGCCTTGACGAAGTAGCCCCGCGCACAGCCTTCCGGCGCGTCCGGCCCGCCCGTCACCAGCGTGGCGCCTTCGGTCAGCCCCAGCCGGATGTAGTCCAGCCCCCGCCGGTGCTGCTGCGCGGACGCCAGCGGCCCCAGGCGCGTGGCCTCATCCAGGGGATTGCCCGGGGTCATCCGCGCCACCGCCGCCGCAGCCAGCTCGCAGGCCTCGTCATGGCGGTCGGCGGGCACCAGCAGCCGGGTCAGGGCGGTGCAGGTCTGACCGGAGTTGAGCAGACAACTGTTGACGGTGCCCTTGACCGCCGCCGCCAGATCCGCATCCGGCAGCACCAGCGAAGCGGACTTGCCCCCCAGCTCCAGGGCCAGGCGCTTGCAATCGTCGGCGGCGGCGTGGGCGACACGCCGGCCGGTGTCGGTGGAGCCGGTGAAGGACAGCATGCGCACGTCCGGGTGGTGAATCAGGGCTTCGCCGGCGGTGGCGCCGGGGCCACAGACGAGGTTGAAGACCCCGGGCGGCAGCCCGGTACTGTCCAGGATTTCCGCCAGGATGTAGGCACTCTGGGGCGCCACTTCCGAGGGCTTGAGCACCACCGTACACCCCGCTGCCAGAGCCGGCACCACTTTCAGGACCGCCTGATGCAGCGGGTAATTCCAGGGTGTGATGCAGCCCACCACGCCCACCGGCAGGTACTGCACCTCGGAGTTGCCGACGGTCTCCCGGAACGGGAAGCTGGGCAGCAGGTCCAGATACGTCCGGGTCACGGTGGCCGGCAGTCCGGCCTGGATGGCGGTGGCCAGCCGGATCGGCATGCCCACTTCGCGACACACCGTCTGCGCGATCTCCCCGGCCCGGGCCAGGAGGCCCGAGTGCAGCTGCTCCAGTACCGCCAGACGGCGCGCCACCGGGCTTTGCGACCAGTCGTCAAAGGCGGCATGGGCCGCCGCCAGAGTTATTGTCAAATCTGGTGTACGGGCTCAGGCGGCGTTCCTGTCTGACTGATCCTGTACTTGTTCCCCATCCTTGAATTTCACGTTGTTGACCACGA
>MDTD01118088.1_pt1 | contig 24698 bp, 20 predicted proteins | sample 811221 | NCBI WGS metagenome assembly MDTD01 (sample SAMN05326646, study PRJNA326480) | marine metagenome | isolation source: seawater | place: Pacific Ocean: South West | collected 2011 | reverse complement strand
CCGGCGGACGTTGCACTTGTGTCTCCGCAAACTCCCCTGATTCCACCAAATCATCCCCTTCTTTCTGGCGGATATAGCAAGGCCATATCCTTTTAAGGCTCGATTGCTTGCGGATTTGCAGTGGGTTTTTTGCGTCTTCACTTGCAATCATCCGCCTCAACAAACTCTCCACCCTGTCGCTTCGCGACATCCCTCCTCTCAACCCTTTCGAGAGGAGGGACCATTTACCCGATATATACGAAGATTGAGGTCGGACACAAGGCCCGACCCTACTGAGATCCGACCGATATATACCGGCTTATCGGCCACCCAGATCTACTAACATCCATCCGATATACACGGGGTTATAGATCGAACTCCAGGGGCGTTTATGCTGATAGCCGTCTGATATACGCGGGTTTTTCGTTTGTATCGCGATATATCGTTTGATGTGCATCGCTCCCCTTGCCAACGTAGTTGAATAGCAGGGGGAGCTGGACGACCGAAGGTCGGACTGAGGGGGTCTTGCATCGCTCCCCTTGTCAACGAAGTTGAACAGCAGGGGGATTTGGCCGACGAAGTCTGTCTGAGGGGGTCTTGCAGCCTTTTCTGTATGCATCGCTCCCCTTATCGACCAAAGCAAAGCGCAGGTCGAACAGGGGAAACTGGCGGGTGAAGCCCGCCTAATAGGGTCTTGCGCTCTCCCCTAAACGAAAAAAGGGAGCCAACAGTTTTGTTGACTCCCTTTTTTCAGAGGGGGGTATGTGAATCACATGGTCCTTAGCGGACGGGAATGCGGTTCATCATGGGGTTTTGTTGGGTGAAGTTGTACATGCTGGAGAGTTGTTGCAGCATTTGGAACATCTGCTGCATGATTTGCATTTGGGACTGTGCTTGTTGGGCATTTGCAGGCATTTGTGCCAGTTGGTTGCCAGTCACAGTTTGTGGTTGCAAGAAGTTATTGATAGGCGCGAGGTGGTTTGCGTTACCTTGCGCGACCTGACCGGGGGTGGGCTTGGCTCCACCTTTGGTGATTGCATCGAAGTTTCCACCAGCTGAGAGTGTGGGACCTTCAATTTTCATCGCGCTACCGCCTGATTTCCAGGCAGCGTTTCCTTTTGAGTAGTTGCTCATTGTCGCAACATCACCACCAGTCGTGACAACCTGGAAGGAGTCGATGTTGTTGCCTTTGGAGTTGGCTTTCATGTTGAGCTGTGTTCCATCGGGAAGAGTAATGGAGCCACCTTTTTGGAGATCTTTCAGGGGCACCTTCATGAGAGCTTTTTTGCCCTTGTCACCTTGTGCGTGGATCTCGATTTGGGGAGGAGCGGAGCAACGGTTGACGTCGACGGTGAAGAAGTTTCCTTCAGAACCTTTGACTTGGAGTTGACCGTGTCCTTTGTCAGTGATGGTGGTATCACCAACGTTCAATGTGTTTTCAACGCCTTTTTTGAAACCACAGTGTTTCAAGTCAGTGGAGCTGATGTTCATTTGGGGGGATGGTGGGAGCATACCAGTGGTTCCCATCATACCGAAGCCACCTTGCTCAGGTCCGTTTGTTCCCATTTTGGGAGCGTTTGCTTCAAAGAAGGGTTGTCCGAAGCCCATGACAAAGAAACCAGCTTGGGAGGGGTTTTGCAGTGCTGAAGTGCCTGCGGGAGGCTCTTCGCCGGCTTTGGCGCTTTGGTTTTGTGGAGCTGGGGGTACAACAGGAGCAGGAGAACTTGAAATACCGTGTCCAGCGTGGAATTGGGCTTGCATCATGGAAGTATAGAAAAATTTCATGGGTCATCTCCTTCGATTTGAAAGTTTGTTGTTTTGGAACAATTCAAAAATCTATGAAAAAACAAAAACAAAAATGAAATGCTTTTTGGTATCAACTACGTCCTTAATTGATTCACTCATATTATCGGAAAACCTTCACTGCGGTTTCCCCCTTTTTGCGTTTTTTTTGAATTTATTTTTTTCATCAATCATTTCAGAACTTTGCATTGCCATTTTTGCACCCAAAAATCCACATCGCGACAAAAAACCACACCCGATCACTGCAACGATCTCCCTTTTGTTGTCTCGATCCCCTCCATCGATCTCAATCACCTTACACAATGAGATCTTGAAGCATTCCAAACACCCGTTTCTTTTCACATTGAAGCCAGGAGTTGTCACTAGGTTCCTCTGGCAAGCTGGCGATTCCATCGACAAGCGCAGATGTTAAGCAGTCATGACAGGACTGTAATCCACGCCGAAGAGCATCCCACTGAACAGCACGTCGATACAAAAAAGTACGATGGGTACTTTTTCCCCAAGGCACATCTCTCCCGTGTTCCAGGTGCTCTGGCCATCCATCATCCACCAATGCGCGTGAGCATATCTTCGATAAAGCCGTATACACAGAGAATCCCGGGTAGGACGCATCGAAGACATCGTACTCACACTGTCGATCGCGTAACAACGCCTCAGCCTTCAAAGACTCACCCCGCTCGTGCAGCTCGACACAAAACAACAGGGGTCCATGCCCTATGTAACATTCAGCCAGCCCCTCCAGAAGATGATCGAACCACGCAAAGATCGGCATCCCCAAAGAAGGAGGATATGCGGAGAGCTTTTGCAAAAGCGGCTCCTTGTACGCGATCTCTGTGTTGGTCATGATGTGACCCCATTCATGCGCAAGATTGACCTCCTGACGCCAACGGAGCAATGCTTTGGGCCCAGAAAAACAAGAACAAACAGCAAGAAAGGACTGTTTGCCTACCGCAATCTCCGCCTGTAATACCTTCTCATACTCACTGTGTCGTATGTATATATCGAGGTCGTCTTCAAGCTGAAGCAAAATCGTATCGGCTTTCAAGTTGCCAATGTGAAAGAGTTCTTCCTCCACAAACCAAACAGGTAACCCTTCAAGACGTTGCTGCAAGAAGACTGTAGCAGGCTGCCTTCTTGAGGTCCGACAAACAAGTACGATAAGTTGGGGAGCAAAGAACCAGAGCAGGTGAAAGGTCTCGTCCTCTTCGAGGAGCTGTCGACGAAACGTGGACAATGTGTGCTGAAGTTGGTTGTGCTGTGTTTCGTCAGTGGGATCGAGAGCACGAAGTGCAGGTAGGCGCGCAAGGAGTGAGGCGTATATGTTGTTCATCGTTACGAAAACTTCAGAATACCTTTGTATTCATCGGTGAGTGTGCCACCCTTTTCCGCAACTTGTTGTGCGCTCGCGATGATACCGAGGACTTTTTGTGTATCCGCGCTTTTGACTTCGGGATCGAGCTCTGTCACTTTTTTGAAGTCGGCGATCGCCTCTTCCATATTGCCAGAGGAGATGTAGCACTCACCTCGCATACGAAGTGCGTAGAGGTTTTCAGTTTCATCTTCATCTTCAAGGACGCGAGTGAAGAGCTCAATGGCCTGTGGGTAATGCTTTTGCTGTGCGTAAATGGAGCCAAGCCCAAGCATCGCCTGAACATTGATGGGAACCATCGCATGGATACCTTCGTAAAGGGCACGAGACTCAGGGAGCTTCCCTTGTTCGAGGAGAGAATATGCCAAGTTGATCAAGTTTTTGATATCGAACTCGGAGTACCCAAGGGCTGCACCAAGGTTGATACCTTGTGGATTGCGAAGCCACATCTTGAGGTTATCGAGGGCTTCTTCTTGAAGGGGGGTGAGTTTTTTTTCTTTGGCCATTGGCTTCTATTCTCCTGTATTGGGAAGGGAACAAAACCCTTGAGATTGGATACCAAGTGAGTGATTGATCACGTTATAAAACGTTTCGACTGCAATTTGTGCAGTGAGTTCGATCATTTGAGGTTCGGAGAAGTGCTCTTTCATCTTCGCGAACAACGCATCGGAGACTTCCATACGCGCTGAAGCATCGGTAAATTGAAGAATGAGCTGCTCTTCATCACTCCAGCTCGCTTGTTCAAGGGCATTGGGATGTGAGAGTGCCTGAATTTTATCAGAAGTCAAGCCTTCTTTTTGTGCCCTCGCGGTCCCACTATCGATGCAAAACGCACACTTGTTGAGTTGCGCCACACGCAATTTGGCGATCAACTTGAGTGGCATGGGCAGCTCGCCTTCGTGAAACTCAATACTCCCAAGCCCAGCAACGTTGCTGACAAAAGAAGGGATTTGTGCCAACGCACGGGCTGTGTAGGGGACAGCGCCGTACGACTTCTCCATTTGACCAAACATACGCCGCAACAATCGATCCGCGCCTTCAACTTCGACCAATTCGACTCTAGACATCAAGCCTCCTCTACCTGACTGTTGACAGCTTCGGGACCCATCGGCTGGTTCTCTTCGGGGAAGAGGAGGTCGACCGTCCGGCCCTGCTGCTCCAACTCTTTGCGTTTTTTACGGTGCGCGCGGATGACACTGAAGAATTTGCGGGCCTGTGCGATCTTCTCGGCCTCAGGCTTCTCTTGCTCCGCGGCAAACAGTGATTGGAGGTATTTTTCGTGGGGCAGCTTGAAAAACTCCTCGTAAAACTCTTCGATCGGAAGCTTCGTGGGGACGACAGCGTGCATCAAGTCATAATGCCCCCAATTTCTCGACGTCAGGATATTCTCTCTGTCCAACTTATCGAACAAAGGTGTCCCTGGAAGCGGTGTCAGGATCGTGAATGTGGGGGTCGCAAGCTCTGCTTCTTCGACAAACTGCTTCACCCGCGCAAAGTCCTCATGTGTGTAGTCCGGTCGGATCACGATCTGCGCTGCGATCTTCACACCAAGGCGCTGCAACAGGCGAATGGCACCCCAGTTGTTTTTGACCGTGTTTGATTTGTTGTAGTCGCTGAGATCACCCTCCATAAAAGACTCAAATCCAACGAGCGCCAATGCCAGTCCAGCATCAGCCCATCGCTCCACAAGGTCTTGATTGCGCATGATGGAGTCCGAACGAATGTACATGAAGTAATTGCGGTCATTCAGTCCAGCTTCCTCGATTTTCTCGACCAAAAGCGTCATTCGTTTGCGATCGATCAGCGCCTCATCATCCGTGAAGAAGATATTGGGTTCATTGAGCGCAGCGATCTCCTCAACGACCTTCTCGATCTCTCGTGTGAGATACCTGCCGTCAGTGAAGGGCCACAGAGAACAAAAGTTACATCGATATGGACACCCTACAGTACTTCGGACCGAGGCGATCGGCTTCATCAACTTGTCGTGATATTCGGAACGGTGCGCTTGTACAAGATCACGTGCAGGGCCGGGATAGTCGTCGAGACGAGGCTGTGGTCGTGAAGCAGTCAAGACCTGACCGTCTCCTCCTGGATAAGCGATCCCTGCGATATCATCGAGAGGCTTATCTTTCTCGATGTGCTGGATCAACTCTCGGAAGGAAAAGACGCCCTCCCCTATCACAACAGAGTCGATGGTGTCGGGACGATAAAAGTCAAAGGGGCGAAATTTCGCGTGGTGCCCGCCAACGACGACGTGTGTCTTGTCATTTTTGGCTTTGATGCGCTGGGAAAAATCGTAGACAGTCGGGACATCTGGAGAGTCCGCGGTTAAGCCGACAACATCAGGCTTGTACTCTTCGAGAAGATCTTCGAGTTGGGTCTCACGATCCATACGAAAATCTTGAATACGTACATCGTGTTGGTCCCTGACCGCACCGGCGAGATACTCAAGTCCGAGAGGCTCGTAAATAAAAACATCATCTCCACCGATTACATCGGGGTTTCCGGGAGGTGTAATCAACAAGACTTTCATCTCAGCTCCTTTCAAAAGGCCCACATCATTGGAAGGGTTTCCAGATCGCATTGTATACCATCGGCAAAACTGCCGACGATGTTGTCAACAACTTCCGATGAAAGTGAAAGTATAGGCGAATATCGTCACAGAAAGGTCGCGATCTTGTCCAGAGATTTCTTTTGAATGTCTGGAACTTTAGCATCCTCATCGGGGTATCCAACGACGAGGATGAGATAGGGCCGCTCATTCTCTGGTCGACCAAGGACATCGCGCAAGAATCCCATTGGACTGGGCGTATGTGTGAGTGTCGCGAGTCCTGCGTGATGAAGCGCGGTGATCAACATCCCCGTCGCGATCCCCACAGACTCCTGCACATAATAATGTTTTCGCTTCGAGCCATCCTCGTCCAGTTGGTAACTCTGACCAAAGATGACGATCAACGCCGGAGCGTGCTCCAAAAAAGGCTTGTTCGCATCCGTCCCAAGAGGCGCGAGAGCTTCCAGCCACTCTTCGGGCGCGCGCCCTTCGTAGAACGCCCGCTCCTCCTCTTCGGCGGCCTCGCGAATCTTGCGTTTTAACGCGGGTTGTCTCACGACGACAAAATGCCAGGGTTGCATGTTCGCGCCATTTGGTGCCGTCCCTGCCGCTTTGATACACTCTTCAAGGACACCAGTGGGAATGACACGTGTCGAAAAATCCCGCACAGTACGACGCCGCTTGATCTCCTCGTAAAACGCCGACGCACGTGCCTGCATCTCTTCAGGAGAGTACTCGATAAACCCCGTAAGTGGTAGGAACGTCTCTGCCTCAGCCATCAACTTACTCCTTCCGCTTAGCCATTTGCCATATGTTGTTCAAGCTCGTCACAATGCTTGACGATGGGTGTACCAAGAACACGATGACCCGCTTGTGTCACGAGAACGTCGTCTTCAATCCGAATGCCACCGAAATCGCGGTAGTCTCCAAGCGCGTCATATTGGATAAACGCTTCGTGCTTCTTCTCCGAAGCCCACATGTCCATCAACGTAGGGATAAAGTAGATACCTGGCTCGATCGTCACGACATGTCCGGGTTCGAGCTCTCTCGCGAGGCGCAAGAACCCAAGCCCAAATTGTGTAGAGCGCACTCCAGGAGCGCCATAACCAACGACATCACCGAGATCTTCCATATCGTGAACATCAACTCCCAACATGTGCCCTAACCCGTGGGGAAAGAACAACGCGTGCGCTCCTGCCGCGACAGCCTCCTTGGGATCACCCTTCATCAAACCGAGGTCTTGCAACCCGCGAACGATGGTCTCCGACGCGAGCAGGTGGACGTCTTTAAATGTTACACCTGGTTTCATCGCCTCGATCGCATCGAGCTGCGAACGTAGCACGACCTCATAGATCTCCCGCTGCTGCGTCGAGAACGTCCCATTTACAGGGAACGTCCTCGTAATATCCGAAGCATAGCCAAGGGCCGGCTCCATCCCAAAGTCCATCAGCAACAAACGCTGCTCGTCCAGAGTCTCCAAACCGTAGTGATGCGAGTGAAGAATCTCGCCATGTGTCGTCACAATAGGCTGAAAGGATGTGTCCCACTGTTGGCTGTACACTTGCTGCATGATCGAGCCATACACCTGTGCCTCGGACATCGAAGTGAGCGGCAATTGCATCACATTGTGAAAGATCTCCCTTGTGCGCGACAACGCGTCCTCAATCGCGGCGACCTCTCCATCATCCTTGATCAAACGCTGCGCGACGACCGCTTCGACGAGCGCAGAAGACACACCCGCTTTCACATCAGCAGGTGTTTGCTCAAGATACTCAGCCAAAGAGAGCAGCATATTGGCGTGCGAAGGGGGAAGATAAAGCGGAGACTCTAAGGCTTTTAACTGCGTAGGGAAGGATGAAAAGGGTTCACACACAGAGACCTCGGCGTGTGCTCCCCAAGCGTCCAATGAACGTTGTTCTCCCGTCCAAACAACAGTGTCGAGATCAAACGGAGGACCAAACAAGATATCGCGCCCATCAGGAAACGAGAGCAACGCAAAACCCGTCTCAGGAATCCCTGTATAGTACAAAAAGTGGGAGTTTTGCCGAAACGGCATGTAGGCATTGTCGGGATAATTACGGGATTGGTATTGGCTGCTCAGTAAACAGATCACACCATCTTCTGCGCCGAGCATTTGATGGAGTTGTTTTCGCCTTTGGGCATATGACATATTGTTCCTCCTTATTCTTTGTGTGAAGCATACCAAACATCACCCAAAAGAGGAACAGACTACATCTCAGCGCACAACATCCACAGTCTCCCCTTCGATCTGAACACGTTGTGGGAGTGAGACTTCAAAGCAGGCACCGACCCCGTCGGGGTTGGCACAACAGACAATCCTTCCCCCCATCCCCTCGATCAACTCCTTACAAATCGTAAGCCCCAATCCCGCGCCAGGATGGGCCCCAATATGTGTCATCTCAAGCTGGACAAACTCGGAGAAGATAGACTCCCACTTATCTTCGGGGATCCCCTTGCCTGTATCTCGTACACGGAACAAGTGCCACATTCCACCTTGCTGCAACTCTTGCGAGACTTCGAGGCGAATGCTCCCTTTCTCCGTAAACTTAACGGCGTTGTGAAGCAGATTCGTGAGCACTTGCAACAACCTCACTCTGTCCGCATACATCGTCCTCTCTGCGATCTGTATATCCAACGTAAGCGTGTTGGATGTACGCTCTGCGTACTTCTCCACGCTCTTGAGCGCGTCTTCGGCGAGCTGTTCGACAGAAAAATCTTCTAATGAGAACTGTAGTTGACCGAGTTCGAGCTTTGAAAAGTCGAGAATATCGCGGATCAAATACAACAACGTCTCACCAGAACGCTTAATCTTACCGAGATCTTCGACACGCCCTTCATCTCCATCATCCTCCGCGTCCTCCTGCATCATCTCCGCATACCCGATGATCACATTCAATGGAGTGCGTAATTCGTGACTCATCTTCGCCAGAAAGATCGTCTTGGCCTCGTTCGCCTGCTCAAGCTCCCCCTTCGCATAGTTGAGCTCCTTCAACGTACGGGTCCACTGCTCGATCAGATACGCCCACGGCAAAAACACAGCCAAACACAACAACACCAACACGATAGTGCCACTGACCCACGGACGTGACATCGCAGAGTTCGCCTGGATGGAGAGCGGAATGGTTAAACTGCCACTCACGAGGGCTGAAGAGACAAAGAAGATCGTGATGAGCACCCATCCCAGCGCAGCAAGCCCCGCTTTTCGACCAAAAAACATCCCCGCCATCACCACAAACGAGAACAAAAAGACACGCCCATCCCCACTCAGCCCGGCCAATAACAACCCAAGCAAACCAAAAGAGTAGATCACAAACAACAAAAACAACGCCCGGACAACAAAGGTCGACCGCTTCGAAAATGTGATCCAGGCGAGAATACCGTAAAGCAATAGATAGATGGGAACAGGCGTCCAGAGCGAATCCATAAACGAATTGTAAATCCCCGCACACACACCCAAGGAACCAAAGCCAAACACCACAATTGTGATCCTATTGAGGATAAACCCCAACCACTTTTTGTAATGCCCAATTTCATCCAACGCTGGTGCACCGCGCGAGAGATCTTTCTCTTTCAACATAGATTACCTACCCATCCAAATGGCAGCACAAACTCCAATCATCATAGAGCCCATGCTACCTACAAAATCATTTCCAAGTCATGTGGCCGAGCATACCAAAAAAGAGACCATTGGAGAAGAATAAAACACCTCCACAGTTCTCTGTTCTCGTTTGTTGGCTGTCCCAAAAAGGTAGGAGAGAACACTTGCTTCCATCTGAATATACCACCAACATGTCCATGTAATTGTTTTGCTCAAGAACGACAAGGAAAGCACAATGTCGACAGAATCCCTCGAAACATACCTCGCACGCACCTACTTTTTGGACACAGACCATCCAGCGATACAAGCATGGGTCGAGCAGACCACCTCAACAGCTCAAACAGATGTAGAGAAGGCTATCGCGCTGTTCAATGCAACGAGAGACGACATCTTTTACAACCCCTACCATGTCGATTTTACGCCACAATTTTTCAAGGCCAGCAACACTCTAGAGCGTGGTCGTTCTTTCTGCGTGGCGAAAGCCATCCTATACGCGACAGGGCTAAGAGTTGTTGGTATTCCAAGTAGACTCGGCTTTGCAGATGTCAGGAACCATCTGTCGTCACAAAGATTGCTTGATCTGATGAAGAGCGATGTCTTTACTTATCATGGCTATACAGAGCTCTATCTGAATGGTAAGTGGCGAAAAGCCACACCGACCTTCAACACATCTTTGTGCCACAAGATAAACATACCAGTGCTCGACTTTGATGGAGAAAACGACGCCTTATTCCATGCATACACCAATGATGGTCAACGACATATGGAATACATTCACTATCATGAACCATCTGATGACTTTCACATCACATCTCTTCTCAACGCATGGAAAAAGCATTACCCTCACTTCTTCGGAAATAACACATATTCACAAATACATGGAAATTTCGAGAAGGAACTTTTGGAAGATAGACGTTTGAACAGTTGACACACTCATAAACACATGATAGTACCCTTTATATTCGGTCGTTCATAAGTTTACATACAACATACGACACGCAAGCACAGGATAACATCACATCTGAAGTCACACATAGACTCATAACACCAAACAGGAGAGATCGAGTTGACATGTCCATACGGCACCAAGAAATATCGTGTACAAAGCATACTCTTTCTCCTTTGTACCGTATGGATCAGTGTGTTTAGCTTGTCACACGCCAACGCAACGCCTTTGGATCCCCCAACACTCGATGAAAACGCTCAAGTCAATGGAGCGTCATCTCTTCGTTCCCCTGTCGGTCCTTTGTCTCTTCGACAACAATCTCTCGTAACAACGGGCATTCACGTTGCGATCCCGGTGTTGATCCTCGACATCATCCCTCTACTAGGCAATCTCGTCGCGCTCCCATCAGGAGCAGGTCGACTCACCTGGGGGATCTTCGGCGTCTCATTTGGCGCTGTTGGGAGCCTTTTGACGATCCCAGCGATGAACATTCCATATGTGGGGATGGCCCTGGTCATTTTACAGACGTTCTTAATCGTCTTGAGCACCACCAACATCGTCCTCTCTCAATTCTTTCCCCAAGCGAGAGAGAATCCCATCCGCCTTATATCAGCGACAAGTCACATAAACATCCACACACACGGCAGCACCCTTCGTGTGACCTTTTAGCCAACAACATGGTCAAAACAATGCAACACAGCTTTTGTCTCCAACACACCATCTCTTTCGCGTTTGCGTGCCTGTTTGTGCTGTTTGGTATAGCGAACGTACAAGCATCACCACTTCAAACGGCGCCCCTCCGTGTACCAGCTCTCGAAGACAAGACAACTCCATTTTTACTACGCCCACCCCAACTGCAATTGCCTCGAAGACAATGGAGAAGACACGGCGAGCTGAGTGTTCTTTCGCAGAAACAGAGCATCACCTCGGACCCTGATCTTCTTACAGCCTCCTTGATCTTGTTGATCCCAACAACCCTCGCGGAGCTTACGATCTTTATCGGGAACTTGATCGCCTTTACCACCAAGAAAGCCCGCCTTCTCTGGGGGATTCAGGGGGCAGCGATGAGCGTACTTGGTGCGCTGGTGTCGTTGCCTTGGATACTCAGTGGACTGAGGAACGGCATGGCAGTCCCGTTTATCGCCCTACATGTGGCTCTTTTGGGGGTAAGTATCACCAACATCGTCCAGTACCAACCCCCCAAAAAAACGAGCGTGCTCACCCCGTGGTTCTCCATCCACCCCACTCATGGAGCGCAAGTTGGCGTATCCTACCTTGGTCAATTTTGAACATCATCACAGACGAATTCAGAGACAGCCTCTTGACCATCATGTAGAAGCGTAGCATTCTGTCACATCTTTCTTTTCGAGAAGGTGTGCAGAATAAAAATGTCCCTTGTCTTGTTTCAGGAGTGGACACTCCAAATGGACTCTGCAAAGGACAAGGCACTTATGCGTCGCAGAGGAGATGATGACAAGGTTGTCAAACGGTATGGGAGAATGTCGATGACCAAAGACCTCACAAAACAACGCTCTCTCGCAGTCCAGCCAGTAAAAGGTCTTATGCTCCCTAAACAGGGGACATTCCGAAAGATGTCTGGTGGATTTTTATTGATGGTGAGCTTCTTTTTACCTGCCATTTTTACAAAAGACAGCACGGTTTACCCCTTCCTCAATGGGATGCTTTTTCAGGACATCTGGCTTCAGAGCTTTCTACCGATTCTGTACCTCTCGGGCTTTACCTCAGGATTGGTCTCGATGATTGGACGCTTTCGCGCGCTTGGTGTGCCAAAACTCGTGTTGTTCGTCCACCTCGTCGTCAACACGCTGGTCGTTTTGGGTTCCGGTGTCGTGTTGTTTATGGCCCTCCTCACTCCAAATAAGCACGACTTCAGTCTCGTATTGATTGGCCCAGCTTTGTTGATTTGGCTCCCCATCTTCGTCCAGTTCGGATTGACGTGGATCAACCGAAAAAAACCGTTCTCCTGGAAACTCGCCCGTGTCACTTGGATCGGCGCCATTATGTCGCTGGTGTACTTCTCAATGGCGATCTTTACGGCGATGTACAACGCAGATCAGCAGGTCGGCTACGGTATGTACGTCTCAGTCGCAGCCGCAATCCTCATTATGACAGGTGGCGTACAAAACGAAGAGCGCAAAACATACCACTCACTCTAAGCCCCTTTCCATCCCCAACAAAACACCTTCAACCTTCCTTGTACCAAAGACGCAACACCTGATACCAACGCGCTGACATATCCCCAGAGGTTTTGAGGCTCGTGTCCTCGCGACCTTCCTCGTAGTGTGCGTGAATATTGGGTAAAACCAACGTCTCGATGTTAACGACCTTCACCTTTCGATCCCAGATCCACTGATTGAGTTCCTCAAGTGTCTCTTCCAGAGACGCAAATGATCGAGTGAAAAGACCTGATTCTTTCTCCTTGGGGACAAAATCCTTGTAGCGCAAATTCACTGGTCACCTCCTGACTTCGTTGAAATGAACACAACACTACTTGTAATTACCAAGCTGATACACGAGCTCTCTGTACAATCGGATATCGAGCTGTGTGAGCGTTTGAAGTGTCCGGATGGAGAGCATCTCCTCAGTCCAGATACTGTGTTCGCGAATCACCTCGTCGAAGATTCCACTGATACGCTCGTTGGGGTGCTTGTCTTCTTCTCCACAACTCGCAGCAAATGACTTAAAGATCTCGTACAGATCATCCCGACGTGCGAGGTACACTCGCCACAACACGCGGAGCTCTTCCTCGGAGAGGGGTCTCGTCGCAAGTCTCCGACATGTGAGCTCAAAACGTTGGTATTCCTTGTCGCGAATGGGTGAAAACAAGCGTCCCCAAAAGCGCTTCCATTGAGACCTGACCCGTCGAAGGAGTTGTGTCTTGGGGGCTACTTCTGCGCTGAGCACTTCATCCACGAAATCTTCAAGCGCTTCAAAGGAGAGATGCAAGCTTCGGATCTTCTTGTAGTCGGAGATATAGCACGCAGTGATCGCCCTGATCACCTCACCACGCTTGGCGACAAGGCCCGGCGCGACGTTGTGAAGGTAACCGTGTAGCTGTTCACCACTCAATCCCACATGCTCGAGTAACAAGTGAAGGTCCTCTAGCTGTTTCTCACGAGTTTCGCGTAAGACCTCGAACATCCGACGCTCTCGTTTGATAGCGCCAATGTAATCGAGATCTTGACTGAAGCCATATCCCTCGATCCCTGAGCCTTGATGTCCAGGCAAAAAGAGCCCCAAGTACTCAACATCAAACAGCGCACGAAGCCTCATACACTCGATATACACAGGTTTTCTCATCCTGTTGATCTTGCGAATCGCGACGCCAAAGTGCGTGCGCCCCGGATGGGTTTGTTCGCTGTGAGAAGGAGGCTGGAGGACATCTCGTACGAGCTTTAGCACTCGCTGTACCCCCCAAACAGTGAACTTCACAAACGACCACAAGAGCGTGATCGGCAACAAGAAGATCTTGCCACTCGAAGCATAGCTTTGGTAAAGCTGGTAGAAATTCACCGTGCGTTGTTCTTTGGGGAGTGTATGAAACGGAAAGAAGCCGAATAAATCGCGGATCAGGTGTTCGCGCTCTTGTTGCATCAAGGACATCACATCCTCACCAAAGATATCTTTGATGATCTCGTCTTGCTCGTTCTGATTGGAGAGAAAGTGCAACGCGGTGAAGGTCGTCGTGCGAAAGGGCACCTCGTGTTTTTTGGAGCGCTGCACAGGAAGTCTCATCCCGGCGAGCTTCTTTTTGCGGTTTTGTCGCCACGTCTGATAATGCGCAAGACTCTCTTCTGACTGCCACGCAAGCTCCTTGAGAGGGATACAATTTTGGTTGTACTCAGCGATCAACTGCGCGACGCGGTGGGCGAGACTATCGGTGATCGAGGCAAACCAAAGATAGGGCCCCAAATACAGAAGAAGTTTGGCTCGTGAGAGGTCGAGCCGCTCGATACGTAGCCCTTCTAAAAGAGAGAGGGAGAGCCGATGTTTTCGAACGTTTTGGATCGCGATGTTTCCGAGCAACTGGTTCGTTGTCTGCCTGTCACTCTTGTGTAGTGGTGTCCCATCGAGATAATCTTCGTACAGTTGCAAGACCTTCTCTTGTGCGTGCCACTGTGGTTGGAAATGAAAACCAGGGTCTTGTGTCGGCTCTGCTCGCCAATCAGAAGATTCATGCCCCACAGCCATCGCCTGAAGGTGTCCAGAGAGTTGTCGAAAGGATGCGGACTCAGGCGTAACACTTCCGTCCTTGAGGACCTCTTCTGCTTGCAATACGCGCCGCAACAGCTCGCGTAAATCGTTGTCCTGATTGAGCAACTTGATCTGCTTGAGGCGACCGATGAATTGAGCCTCCGAGATCCTCGCGAAAAAATCAGTCGCCTCACCTGCGATCATCCGGAACCAGAGCCCCAACAGCAAGGGGATCATACTGAGCAAACCCAAAATGATGATCGGCGCACCGAGATATTTTCCCAAAAAGCCCGACACGCCACTCAACGCACCAAATGAGAACAAGTTGATCAGCCCTGACACGAGCAAAAACAAAAACCCAAACATAAACAATCTGCGGGCTGGACGCATCGTCGCATTCACCAGTGTTAATCCGATACGATCGAGGACTTGTGGCCCTGTCACCATGCCATAAAAGTCACCGGCCCAATAGATCCAGGACTGAATACGTTCCAATCCTCCACCGACTCGTCGAATAAACCAGGCAACAAGCGCCGCCGTGTCCAACTCGTCATGGGCCCGTGCGAGCTGATAAAATCCAGGAAGACTTCGGATAATAGGCGAAGAAAACAATTGAAAAGCACGATTGCAGTAACGAATGAAGTCAAAGCCCAGCACCTCTTCGACTTGTACCGCGTCCATCCCCAACATCTTGTTGACGAGGACCTCAAAAGAGATGTCCCCCCCGCCCAAAAACATATCGCTCTGTGTCCAGATACGGTACGTCCCACCGTACATCGACACTGTGGATTGCACATTGCGAAGCTGCTCCTCAAGAAGCGCCAGACGTGGAGCCGCTTCGGTCTTTTGCAACACCAATGATAAGCGCTTCCGACATCGTTCACGGAGCGTTTGTAGCTCCAAAGAGAAAGAGGACGTGTCCTCACCGACGTTGTCTTCAGGTGCAGGAAACAACACGATGTTGCGGTTAAACACAGTCTCATATTTCCGAAGTAGACGATCCGTACCGCGCACCATGAAGGACAGCAGACGAAACATCCGAATCAATGGACGGAAGATACGGACATACCGCGCAAGACGTGAGACACGGACAAGGCGAAGCGCCCGCCCTCCAGAGAGAGAAGCGATAAATACGGTTGGATTCCACAACCAGATCAAAAAGGAGAACGGGATGGAGGGCAAGAAGTCGATCAAGAAGTGCCGACGGACATAGAGCAAGCGTCCCTCAGCCATCCACAACTTCACACCGAACTCGGCCAAAAACAGCGCACATACGATCGTATCGACGATCATCAACACAAAACGCACCTGCACAGGCAGCGGTATACTCGCCTCGACGATCAACAACACCAACACCAACAAGATCAGCCACAGGACTGTATTTTCGGAGATCTCAACGGCCTTGCGACCGAAAGTTGTCTCCAAACGCGTTTGCAATTTACGTTCTTGTAGCTCCGCACGGATACGTCGCCTGAAGCCATCGATCTGGTTGATCAGCTTGTCGAATTGTGTGCGCGCAAAAAAGCGTCGCTCGCGCAGATCGGATGTAAGTGACAACACCCACAACACAAAATCCTGCAAGATCTCCATCAACGCGACGGCCTCAACCAAAGAGATATCATCGATCTCAGCGAGCTGTTCATCGATTTGATCGAGCACTTGTTGCACGCGCTCCTGGAACCACTCACGAGCTTCTTTCGCGGTACAATCCGCGATGTAATGCCCAACCTTTTCGCGAAGAGCGTGACACTCTCCCTGTGTCTTTTCAAACAAAGCAGTAAGCGCAGCTGTATCCTGCAAGCCCTGATCTCTCACAATCGCTGAACGAATCGTCAAAAGAAGCAGCTGACCTTTGACCAACAACTCCCAATCCTCAGCATGCTTGTCTTCGTCAGGTCTCGCAGTAAGCGATGGTGTCGCGTGTGCAAATGCTTCCACGCTCGAAGGTGCGCGGAAAGGCTCAATGTTGACCTCAGTCGCCGCAACACCTTCGACACCATCGATACGCTGTACCTCAGCAGCACGTAGCGCCTCGACATCTTGGATGTAGAACTCTCCCTCGTGAACGATCATCTCCTGCCGAATCCCTGCCACTTGGAGTTTGAGCGTGTTGAGCCTCTGTTGTTCTTCTGAGGGCAGCTCTTTGACACCAACGCGATAGAGCTCGCGCTCTATCAAAGAGAGATTCGCAGAGGCACCAGCGAGCAGGTGTGCCCCCTCTTCTTCGAAGCCTTCTGAGACCCACTGAAACGCCTCAATCTCTCGATGCAGCAAGCGCACTTTCTGTGCAGCCTCGGCAGGATCAAGTGTCATATCCCCTACCAACGTCTCAAAGTTGTACTTGAGCTGCTCAAAGGTACTCGATGCCCGCTCCAATCGCTGCTCAGGGGTTAATCGACGCGGAATCTCTTCGATGTACTCCCGAATTTGTTGCTGAAGTAGCTCAGCGTGGCGATGCTTTGCCAGCTCGTGTGGGGGTAAAAACTCGCGCATCCATCCCAAAAAACGGGCCAAAAACCACGTATGCTCCCAGACGTCCCTCGCGTTGGGCTCGCGAAGATACTGCTCGATTTGCTTGAGAAGCGATTCCAATGTCATCGAAAACCTCGTATGTCATAAAGAAAAAGACCAGTCAGCGAAGACTCAATTCCACCCGACGGTTCGCTGCACGACCAGCCTGTGTACGATTAGAGCGAATAGGACGAAGGTGACCATACCCACGGATGGTCATACGATTCTTTTTCATCCCCATCATCATCAGGATACGAGAGAGGAATTTTGCCCTCTTCTTGTCGATGAGTGTGTATGTTTTCTCTCGTACATCTCTATGTCCAGCGATCACAAGGCTTTTGGCTTGGTACGTCGACAACGCACACCTCGCAAACAGCGCAAGCACAGGGCAAGCACGAGCAGGCTTCGCGAAACGCTTGTAACGTCCTGGAGCAAAGTGAAGCGCCACAGTCTTTGGACAGAGCGTCGCATTTGTGGGCTTCATGTATTGTTTTGGACAGGCTGAAAATACCGGAAAGATACGTCTGGAAGGTGCTTTCAGAAGAGTAGTAAGGCGCCTCGCCGGTGGCGGACCTCCACCCACACGGTGAAAGGCGATCCGCGCATTGAACATACGCCCCTTCCTCGTGCGATTGCTCTCGATGGGACAATCCTCGCCCATTCCCGCGACACGAAGTGGTGATTTAACACCGAGCTTCTGCAAAAATGCCCTCACCTGCTCAGCACGTTTGAGAGAACGAACTTGGTTGAAACGACTGCTTCCTTGACTATTGGTGTGTCCTGCAATCAGGATCACATCGTTCTTTCCTTTAAGTGAGCCTGCAAACAGATTGAGCTCAACCTTCAGACGCGAGATCCAATCACCACGCCAGGAGCGAACACGCATCACAGACAGCGGTTTTCCTTGCGGGCAAGGCGCAGCCTCAACCCCCCCCCCAAAGAAAAGGCATACACCAAGAAAAACCCATACCGCGCTATATTGGATGTGGTGAGATCGCATTCATACCTCCTATCACTGAAAAGAAGAAGTCCGGGTTACATTGTCGTCAAAGGGCCATCAAAACTACCATACATCGCCACTCTCTTGAAGAAGATACGCCTAAAAAGCCGACAAAGCCTTGAAGAATTCGAGCAGAATGGGTATGCATAGGTTCACATATCGCGAGGAGATATGTAACAGTCCCATTCCCCCCCACGTGATAGCTCGCGGAGAAGAACAATGACAAAGCAAAAATCGATCGACTTACTGAAAAGACTGACAGAAGCACATGGCGCACCAGGCCACGAGACAGAGCTCCGCAGCATCTTCCGCCAAGAGCTTGGTGAGTGCGTGTCTGACAACATCGGCAACCTCGTCCACACGCAAAAAGGCAGCGACGACAACCCCAGAGTGATGATCACAGGCCACATGGACGAAGTCGCCTTTATGGTGCAATCGATCACCGCAGACGGACTGATTCGATTCGTCAACTTAGGCGGATGGTGGGGGCATGTACTCCTTGCACAGCGCGTCTACATCCAGACAAGAAGTGGCCAGAAGATCCTCGGTGTCATCACGAGCAAACCCCCTCACTTTCTCGCCCCAGAAGAGCGCAAGAAAGTCCTCACGCTCGATAAAATGCTCATCGATGTAGGCGCAACAAGTGCCCAAGATCTTCATGAAAATTATGGCATTCGTGTCGGCGATCCGATCGTCCCGGACTCCAACTTCCAGCAGCTTCACGATCCAGATATGCTGCTCTGTAAAGCGTTTGACAACCGCTGTGGTGTCGGACTGACCATCGAAGTCACACAACGCCTAAGAGAAGAAGGACACCCCAACACAGTCTTCGCCACCGCAACCGTCCAGGAAGAGGTCGGCACACGTGGTGCACAAGTCGCCGCAAGACAGGTCAAACCTGACGTCGCGATCGTCATGGAAGGTACACCTGCAGATGATCTGCCAGGGAACCCCAAAAATGAACGGCAAGGAGTCGTTGGCAACGGAATCCAGCTCCGCGCGATGGACCCCACCGCGATCAGCAACCCGCGCCTTGTCCAACTCGTCGTCGAGACCGCCGAAGAACACAACATCAAACATCAAGTCGCGGTCCGTCGCGGTGGTGGTACTGACGCCAAGGTCATCCACTTGAGCAACCAAGGTATCCCAACGATCGTACTCGGTGTTCCAGCACGATACATCCACACCCACAACAGCATCATCCACATCGATGATTACCTGAGTGGACTTCAGCTCGCGACAGAGGTGATCAAACGCCTTGACGCCGAAACAGTCGCCAAATTAACGGACTTTTAACACCCCCATTCTCCACACAACACAGAAGGCAAATCCCAAACATCGGAGTTTTTGCCTCTACCACAACGAGGAACAGAGATGACACTCTCCTTCTTGTACCCCGCACTCATTACGATCTTGTCAGGATTTTTGCTTATTTACTTTGGCATTCGCGAGAGTATGGCGCGCCGCAAATACGATGTTCCACTGCCAAAGATGAGCGGTGACCCTGGTTTTGAACGTGCACACCGCGTACACGCGAACACCATGGAACAAGTCTTGATCTTCTTCCCGGCGCTGTGGATTTTTTCGTATACAGTAAGTCCTCTGTGGTCTGCCATTCTCGGTGGCGTCTGGATCGTCGGTAGACTCGTTTACGCACATGCGTACTACGTCGATGAAAAAAAACGTGGGATTGGCTTTGGTATCACAGCCCTCGCATCCTATCCCCTGCTGATCGGCTCCCTCATAGGCATCATCATGGCACTCATCGCGAAGCTTTCAGGCTAACCAACGCCTCAGTCCTTCTTTCCTTCCCTCACGGGCTCCTCAGGAGCGCTCCCCCCATCCAGAATCACATCAGAGACTCTCTCCACGCTACCTTCAGTCAACCTCTCGACTTTATCCGTGGTGCTCTTCTCCTCAGACATCTCGGTATTTGGTTCCTGTCCACTCTGTTCACCAGCCTTCTCTTCGGGAGGAGTTGGTTCAGGTGAGACTTCCTCTGTGGGCTCAGGGCGGCCAAAGCAGTTGATGTTTGTGTATTGGACTTTGCAAACACCTTCAACACACGCTGGAGAGGCAGGACCAATGGCACAGGCTCCGGCGAACTGCTTGAAGAGGTAACAACCTTTGTCGAGATAAGTCGTGATATCTTCCTTGAGGGTGTCGTATTTCCCCTTGGTATGTGCGAGCACAAACTCGTAACAATCACAACCATCTGCAGGTTTGATCTGTTGCAGCTCACAATCCTCGTCTTTTTGACAACCCTGTTTGTCCTTCAGATTGTCTTTCAAATCATTGGCGACACCACGACAAAATGCGCGCAAATCGACTTTATCGATAATGGGTGTATCTTGAACAGTTGAGGCGTCAGGTTGCTTTTCTTGCGCGACCTCTTCGGTGTTATTTGTCTCAGGTCCACAATGGCTCAACACACCGAGTAAACACACACATGACAAACACAGTAAATACTTCCACTTTGGGACATACATCACACACTTCCTATCTTTACGCACGAGCATCTAATCGTCGGAAAACTCGTGCTCATCCTCATCACTTTCATCCTCTTCGTCGTCCATGGTTTCTTGTGCGACAAAGTGAAGCGCCATCTCAAAAGCCGACTGTGTAAATTGCAAGACCTTCGTAAAGTCTTCGTCCGAAAGATCCCGGGCTGCGTCGTGGCGCCTGTATATATTGATAAATTGGCGTTCTCTTTCGAATTGTAAAGGTAATCTGCCGACCCCCCACCCTTCCAACATGCGCCAAACGGTTGGATTATATGTCCGAGTATACCGAACAATAAAGGGGACAGGATCATGGCGGGCGAGCAGTGAAGAGAGACGCAAAATAAGCTCAAAAGAGAGCGTCGCGGTCCCACTCTCAACCGCCTCGATCAACGACGAATCCTCCAAATCAAGCGCATCGCTGAGCTCGCGAACAGTCAAACCTGCGACTTCTCGCAGATCACGCAGCGACGCACCGGCTTCTCGCATGAGATTCCGACGCTCAGGTGTCCCAAAGAGTGCCTTGCCGACACGCCAAGGCACCTCGCTGGTCTTGGCAGCCCAACGAAACGCGTTGTTGGCCAAACCTTCGGCAAAATTTTCGCGAAGATCCGCAAAACGATTGGCAAACCATCGCCCCGTTTGCCTTGCATCTTCATCCAACGCCTCCTCGCCGGAGAATGAAGAATCGGCTTCAAGGAGAGGATCCATTGCTTCGATGTCTTCGTTTTCCTCGTAGTCTTTCTCTGTACTCATCGTCCTGCCTTTCTGTGGATCACGTTTCCATAGAGTGTACCACCTTCATCGAAAAGTTGCGATGATTGGGTGATACAAACAAAAAAATTGAGGGGAATCACGAAGTGTAAGAGGAGATCTAGGCTTGGAGAGTCGTGAGGTGGGGCTTGCTTTGATTCGCTTATTGTATAACGAAAGAATCGGAAGCGATAGACTCGTAAGGATTGGTACTACCTTGTGCACGCGACCACACCTGAATGACATATGAGCCCGCCGCAAGTCCTGTTGTGTCCCAGTTACAGGTTGTGCTGGTGCTATAGTTACACAGCGTAGACCAAGCTCCTGCTGGCGTGCGTAGCCAGAACTGGTACTCAGCTGTTCCACCTGTACATGTCGCGTTTCCTGTGAAGGTTACACTTGTCCCGGCTGTTTGTGGTGAAGCGGGACCAGCGCTGAGACCCACAAAGTTGCATGCGTTACCAGTGATTGTATACGAAGCGAAGGTCGTGCTTTGGTAGGCTTCTGTGCTTCCTTGTGCGCGAGCCCAAACGTACAAAATGTAATCACCCGCAATAGAAGGTGTCCAATTGTGTGTATCCGATGTTGAGTAATCCTGGACGAGCGATGTTGTCCCTTGCGGATTACGGATGTAGAAGATGTACTCAGGTGTTCCGGAGTTTGTACACGTCACGTTGCCTGTGATGTCAATCGACGTAAACTCGGACTGTGGCGAAGTTGGATTTGTGGACATGGAGACGTTGTTACAGTAGGACGCACCATTTGTGATCTCGTACTTCATAATGGAAGACGCAGCATCCAACGTCGCAGTGCTACCTGTCTTACGAACCCAAACTTGCCAGTTGTAATTTCCGCTAAAGGCACCTGTGGTATCCCAGATGTAGCTGGCGCTTCCCCAGTCACGAACCATCACCCAGCCCTGGCCTTCTTGTTGACGATAAAATTTGAACTCAGGAATGACACCACCGGAGCAGGTCGCGCTTGCAGAGAAGAGGATACTCGTCCCTGCGACTTGGGGACTGACTGGTGTCGAGGAGAGTGAGGCTGCGGTACATGTTCCAGAGTTGGTTGTTTCCTGGAAGACATACATCGCACCTGTTTGATCAGCGCCATTGTAACCGTTGCTTCCGACCAATGTAATAGAAGCCCCAAGTGAGACGGCGCGACCAAAGCCGACAAAAGTACTCACGTCGCTAGGAGTCAGCTTTTGGGTTTGTGACCAAGTGGAGCCACTGCGTGTGAATGTATAGACAGAGCCCGTCAAACCTTCACCAGGTGCCCCTGCAACGACAAAGCCACCGTCGATCGCAACAGATGTACCAAAGAAGTCGAGCTGATCAGCGTCTGAAGCGTTAAGTGTTTGTTGAAGGCTCCAGGTGGTGCCACTTCTGGTGTAGACAGCCGCTGAACCTGTGAAGCTGCTTCCGCTTTGTGGAATACCCACGACCAGATCGTCACCATCGAGATCGAGTGAACGTCCAAATGCCAGTGCAGCACTTGAAGGGTTAGAGGGTTGGATTTTTTGTTCTTGTGTCCAAGTTGTACCGCTACGTGTAAAGACATACGCAGCACCACCAGGATTACCAGTTCCATCATCCGAAGGCGCGCCGATCGCGACGTTGTCCGTGTTGAGCGCCAAAGCCTCTCCGAAGTTACCACCATCGCCAGTCAATTTTTGCTGCTCGGTCCAAGTCGTTCCGCTCCTGACAAACGCGTAAACAGCACCACTACCAGAGTCGTCGTTGGGTGCGCCAACGACAACAGTGTCACCAACAATAGCCGCGGAGAAGCCAAATTGATCGCCCGCCGCGGCATCGCTTGCGGTCAGGATCTGTTGCTGAACCCAGACACTGCTCGTGCTGTTGTAATTGTAAATGTATGCAGAGCCGGAGTTGGAACCAGTGCTGTCTTTGTCTGGTGCCCCAACAACAATGTACTCACCACTGATCGCGACGGCACGACCAAATCGATCCGTCAGCGCACGATCCGACGCAAAGATCTTTTGTTCTTGTGTCCAGGTCGTGTCACTGCGCGTAAAAATGTACGCCGTCCCGGTACCACCTTCGTAGACCGCACCGACAACCGCACGATCACCTGAATCATCGATCGCGAGGCTGTAATAACCAAAGTTATCATCTTCCGTTGCGTCATTGGAGAGGACCTTGGTTTGTGTGTTGAAGACGGGATCGATCTCGATGGGGTAGGTTGCTTTGCTGTCATCGACGAGCAGGATGATCTGCTTTCCATCCAACTTCATCCGCGCGGGGAGTGTTTTACCCTTCGCGTCTTTTACGAAGAGCTCTCTGTAGTAGAGGGATTTTTTTCCGTCCGCAGTCCGAAACACAATGCCCTGTTTGGAGGGAAGCATTTCAGCACGCAAGTTGGTTGAAAAGGCGAGCTTCAACACGAGTAAAGCCTGCTTGGAGGGACGGGACTGGGGCTCGCTTGAGAGCGTAAAACCCTGCTCAACCCCGAGTGGACCGTTGATATACCACTCAGAGAGAGCGCCTTTTGTTCCTTTGTATGTGTATGTCATGCGGTTGCCAGCAGCCTTGCGTTGTGCCAGCGAAACAGGCTTGACTTTCCCCTCATAACCGACGGAGTCCAACTTGATAGAGAATTGCCAGTTCTCTTCTCCAGGCTGAGACAACAGCTGTGTTTGTGATGGATGGAACATCGTCGTCAAGCGTTGTGGAAGGTTGGACGCGAGGAAAGTTTGCACTCCCTTTGTCAACACTCCCTTCTTGAGTTGGAAGGTTTTGGGGGCGTCTTTTTGTAAGGTCGAAATCATCGCCATACGAAGACCGCGAGGGATCACTTTTTTCGCGCTTGTGTTTTGAAGGTTCAGCTTTTGGACAGGGACAACCTCTCCAGTACGCACCACCTCAGGGCTTGTCGATACTACAGGCTCACTCGTAGGTGAGGTCTGTGAGCAAGCGACAAAGCCAAATGTGGCAGCCAGCAAGAAAGCGACACCCACAAAACGAAAAGACCAGGCACCTTTGCCTGATTTTTTTGTGTTTCTTTGTTTTCTCATACGATCAGTCTCCAATCACAATGGAACACACCCCACTCTCCAAGAGCAGCGCCGAATCATGGTAAGAATAGTATAAGTTACGGAAAGAACGTTGTCTTTGGTATCAATCTATCACAACAGAAATATACTTTGCAAACAGGAAAAGAGGGCTTTCTGCAAACCCTTCATGAAGATACAACGACACAATCCTATTTCTCTGAAGTACAACGTTTATCACAAATAAAACCCACTCTTCCCCAAAAAACTCTCAAAAAAATACAGGCGAACACACAAACACGCGCCAATCCCCCCACAAAGGCAACCTCAGACAGTCAGATTCAAAAGAGTGAACTTACTCGCCCCTAAAGGAGCGAGCTTCCGAGGGCATCTGAGAATCAGAGCCTCGGCTTCCTGTTTCAGCCACAAGACTTACTT
>MDTD01098323.1_pt1 | contig 24701 bp, 20 predicted proteins | sample 811221 | NCBI WGS metagenome assembly MDTD01 (sample SAMN05326646, study PRJNA326480) | marine metagenome | isolation source: seawater | place: Pacific Ocean: South West | collected 2011 | reverse complement strand
TCTCCTAAAAATGGAATTTTGAAAAAAAGCTTAAATAAATGTGCTAGAAACATTTTCATAAATGACAAAATACGCATCTTCAATGGCGTCGCCATTAATTTCAATGGCTTACTATTGCAGTGTATATTGTGCAAATGTATTTCTAATGATCAAAGGGTATACGTTCCCAAATTCATGAATACACCAATCCTGTAGACGTTTGAGATCATCTTTTGAAGTCATCCATTTAAGTGATTTGGACAATTCTTTTTGAAACAATTGACGATCAAAACTTACTCCACGTAGGATTTTTTTGGTGAATTCCAGCATAGGCTTTTAGTTTGGGATTTATGTATTTATAACTACTGTTTTTAAATAATATTACATCTGTTGACAAACTATTTGTGGATTCTGTATTAAATTATTGTAGATTCCTTTGTTTAGTGGTCAAAAAGTGGAAAAAGAAGTCAATTTTGCTTTTAAGAAGCTCTTTTATAAAAGTCGATTATCTTTGTTTTCATGAAAAAAATACTCCTTTTAGGTTCTGGGGAGCTCGGTAAAGAATTCGTTATTGCTTGCCAGCGTCTCGGACAATACATTATTGCAGTTGATAGTTATCGGGATGCTCCCGCTATGCAGGTGGCTCATGAATCCGAAGTCATTTATATGCTTGATGGTGAGTCTCTCGACCGAATCGTTGCCAAGCATCAACCTGATTTTATTGTGCCCGAAATTGAAGCCATTCGAACAGAGCGCTTTTACGATTATGAAAAACAAGGTATAAAGGTGGTTCCAAGTGCAAAGGCGGCCAATTATACGATGAACAGAAAGGCCATTCGTGATTTGGCTGCGATTGATTTAGGAGTGCGAACTGCCACTTACAGCTATGCCAAAAATGCAGCTGAGCTACGTGAAGGCGTAAATAAATGCGGAATGCCTTGTGTGGTCAAACCCTTAATGTCGAGCTCAGGTAAGGGGCAATCCGTGATTCGCACAGAGGAAGATATTGAGAAGGCATGGACCTATGCCTGCAAAGGTTCTCGTGGAGACCTTCAGGAAGTCATTGTAGAGGGCTTTATTGATTTTGATTATGAAATCACTTTGCTCACCGTTACTCAGAACGATGGACCTACTTTATTTTGTCCACCAATAGGTCATCGCCAAGAGCGAGGGGATTATCAAGAAAGCTGGCAACCCATGCCCATGAATCCAGATCATCTAAAAGAGGCTCAGGACATGGCTGCTAAAGTCACTGCTGCCCTAGGTGGAGCAGGTATTTGGGGTGTGGAATTTTTCATTACTTCAGAAGGCGCCTATTTTTCAGAGCTTTCACCTCGGCCACACGATACGGGTATGGTAACTTTAGGTAAAACCCAAAACTTTAATGAATTTGAGCTGCATGCTCGGGCCGTCTTGTCGCTTCCTATTCCAGAAGTGAAGTTGCTCCGCAATGGCGCAAGTGCTGTTGTTTTGGCAACAGAAGAGTCGAATGAAACTCCCGTTTTTGAAGGTTTAGAGGAAGCCATGAATACGCTTGATTCTGAGCTTCGGATTTTTGGCAAGCCCACAACACGTCCATACAGACGGATGGGAGTTACCCTCAAATATGGCACGAATGATGTGAAAGAATTGGTTGAACAAGCCCAGAATATGGCGTCCAAAATTGTAGTAAAATGAGAATTCAAATCAGCCTTTTCCTTTTTTTATATTTCGGTTTTATTCACGCTCAGTCTGTCGATTACAAGTTGTCCATGCCGAAACCTCAAAACCATCAGTTTCATGTGGAAATGACCTTAAACGACTTTAAGGAAAAGACCCTTGATGTTTCGCTCCCAGTTTGGGCTCCAGGCTCCTATCTTGTGCGTGAGTTTTCAAAGAACATCAATTTGGTAAAAGCTTTTGATGAAAAAGGAAATCCATTAGAGGTACATAAGAAAAAGAAAAATACATGGACCATTACCAAGGGCAAAAAAAGTAAGGTGATTGTCAAATATGAGGTGTATGCTTTTGAGCTATCTGTGCGTACATCCTTTTTGGATTTGACTCATGGTTTTGTAAGTGGGAGTGGTGTGTTTATGTTTGTGGAGGACCATCTGAATGTAAACGGAATACTTGAGGTGCTGCCCTATGAAGGTTTTTCAGTGGTTTCTACAGCGCTGCCTTCAGACAAAAATGAATTCACCTACACCTATACTCATTATGACCATTTGGTGGACTGCCCCATAGAAATTGGAAATCAGGAGGTATTTGATTTCGAAGCTGCAGGCGTTAACCATACGGTAGCTATTTATGGAGACGGTAATTATTCGATTCCGGATTTGAAGCGTGACATGGCAAAAATCATCGAAGAGGAAACCAAAGTGTTTGGACAAAATCCGAACGAAGATTATTTATTTATCATTCACAATGTGGTCAATGGCCAAGGAGGTTTGGAGCACAAAAATTCAACAACCTTGAGCGTTAACAGATGGACGTATGGAGGCCCCAATTATTTAAAATTCCTCAATCTTGTGGCACACGAGTATTTCCACTTGTGGAATGTAAAGCGCATTCGACCTTTGGAGTTGGGTCCTTTTGATTACAATCAGGAAAATTACACCGATTTGTTATGGGTTATGGAAGGTTTTACCTCTTATTATGATGAGCTGATTTTATTGCGAGCAGGGTACTATACCCAAAATCAGATGCTTGGTAAAATTGAAAGTGCCATCAATTATGTGGAGGGCTCTGTGGGTTCTCGAGTACAGCCCTTGGCTCACGCGAGCTTTGATGCTTGGGTTAAAGCATACAGACCTAATGAGAATAGCGCAAATACAAGCATGTCCTATTATTCAAGAGGATCTGTTATTGCTGCTTTACTCGATGTAATGATCATTAACAAACACCGAGGTAAAAAATGTCTGGATGATTTCATGCAAAGCCTGTATGCCAATTTTCATGTCAAAAAGAACCGTGGGTTTACTTCCAATGAATTCAAAAAAGAATTGGAGTCTTTTGTGGGAAGAAATTTGGATGATTTTTATGCGCGCTATATCAATGGAACAGAGATTCCTCCTTATGCTGCTATTTTTGGTGAAATGGGTGTGGATGTTGAAGATGCCAGCTCTACTTTTCCCGATTTTGGGGCTGCACTGAGCAATTCAGGGGGTAAAACAATCATTAAATCCATTCGTTCCAATTCGGCTGCCGAAGACGCTGGCTTAAGTGTCAATGATGAAATCATTGGTTGCAATGGTTATCGTGTTGATCGATCTGATATTGAAGGCGTAATGAGAGGTCTTGAGGAAGGAGAAGAGCTTCAATTGGTGATCTCAAGAGATGACATCTTATTTTCGGTAGATTTCATCATGACCAATAGATTCAAACCCAAATTCTTTTTGAACAAAACAAATGATAAAACCAAACTATTCAATTACTGGCTGCGTTAGAATCCTCAGTATTCTATTTGTAATTGCCGCTTCAACGGCATGTAGCCAATATAAAAATGTACAAATTCCTTTGGTTAAAGGTGGTTATCCGTATGGCGGCTGTGAGCCATCCATTGACATGCATCCTACCAACACCGATTATTTAGCTGTGGGATCGATTCTGGACGGTTATCATTACTCCAAGGATGGTGGAAAAACATGGACCTCCAAACAAATGAAAAGCTCATACGGGGTATACGGTGATCCGGTCTTGAAATTCAATGGAAAGGGAAATGTTTTTTATTTTCATTTGGCCTCCTATAAAAAGACCACGCATCTGGATCGAATTGTTTGTCAAAAAGCAGAAAAAATAGATGCCAAATTCAATGATGGAACAGCTCCAGCACCCAATGGAGCAAAAGTACAAGACAAGCACTGGATGGTTATTGATCCCAAAACAGATGTCATTTACATGACCTGGACACAATTTGATGAATACGATTCTGCGGACCCCAAAGACAGTTCGATTATTGTCTTTTCAAAATCATTGGATAATGGAAATACATGGAGCTCGCCCAAACGCATTTCGCGGTTTGGAGGTGATTGTTTGGACGGAGACAATACGGTAGAGGGTGCCGTACCCGCTTTGGGGAGAAATGGTGAGCTTTTTGTCGTTTGGTCAGGTCCAAAGGGTTTAATGTTTCAAGTGTCAAAGGACAAGGGAGAAACCTGGTTAAAGGAAGAGGTCAAACTTTTCGACCATGAGGGCGGATGGAACATTGAGGTTCCTGATTTCTTTCGTGCAAACGGTCTTCCCGTTTTTGTGAGTGATCATTCAGAATCCTCTCCTCATTTTGGCAATCTTTATTTGAATTGGACTGTACAAAATGAAAGAACAGGACAAACAGCTGTCATGTTCTCTAAATCTACGGACGATGGAAAGACTTGGAGCAGCCCTCAAGAGGTTCATTCTACAAGTACCAAATGGAATCATTTTTTAACCTGGCTAACTGTAGATCCAAGTAACGGATACCTCCATTTTGTCTACTACAAGAAAGACCGAAGCTCCAAACTCACAGATGTGGCCTGGTCGTTTAGTAAGGATGCTGGAGAAAGCTTTATCGAGACGGTCATTTCAGAAAAACCATTTGAACCCAATGCCTCTGTTTTTTTTGGTGATTACCTCAATATTGTGGCCCGAAATAACGTGATTCGACCCGTTTGGCCAAGAATGGATAAAGGTGCCATTTCTCTTTGGACTGCCCTAATTGATTTAAAATGAGTGTAAACATTGAGGCCTCATGGAAAGCAGTCCTATCGCAGGAATTTGAAAAGCCTTATTTCACAAAACTGACGGCAAAGGTGAAAGATTGTTATACTCAAAATAAGGGAGCGGTTTTTCCAAAAGGATGTGAAATCTTTAGGGCCTTTGAGCTGTGTACTTTTCCAAACACTAAGGTGGTGATTATTGGACAAGATCCCTATCCCACAAGAGGACATGCCCACGGCCTTTCTTTTTCGGTTAACGATGAGGTCAAACCGTTTCCAAAGAGCTTGAACAATATTTTCAAAGAAATCGCTGATGATTTGGGAAAACCTGTTCCAGAAAACGGAAATTTGGTTAGATGGGCGAGGCAGGGTGTTTTGCTTCTTAATACTGTTTTAACAGTGGAGGAAGGAAAGCCTGACAGTCATAAGGGATTGGGTTGGGAAATTTTCACCGATCGGGTTATTGAGCGCTTGTCGTCCGAAAAGGAATATGTCGTCTTTCTGCTATGGGGTGCGAAAGCAGCGGTTAAAGAGCAGTGGATTGACTCCTCGAAACATTTGGTGCTCAAATCAGTGCACCCTTCTCCTTTGTCTGCCTATCGAGGTTTTTTTGGTTGTAAGCATTTTAGCCAAGCAAACAGTTATTTGAGAGGCAATCAATTGCCAAGCATCGAATGGTGAAGATTCCTTTTTATATTTGCATCTCATGAAATTAGAAAACGATATATATCTACGAGCGGCGAGGGGAGAAGCTATAGAGCGTTACCCTGTATGGTTGATGCGCCAGGCGGGTAGAATTCTACCTGAATACCGAGCAGTTCGGGACAGTGTATCTGGTTTTAAGGAATTGGCTGAAACACCAGCATTGGCTGCCGAAGTCACAGTACAACCCATCGACTTATTGGATGTGGATGCGGCCATTATTTTTTCAGATATTTTGGTGGTTCCTGATGCGATGGGGTTGACTTATCAAATGATTGAAAAAAAAGGTCCCTGGTTTGAACACACCATTCGAACTGATTCAGATCTCTCAAAACTCGATATAAAAATTGATGTTGAAGATCGTTTGGCTTATGTCCTTGAAGCTATTGCCATCACAAAGAAGGCTTTAAACGCACGTGTGCCCCTCATTGGATTCGCAGGTGCGCCATGGACCATATTGTGTTATATGGTGGAAGGATCAGGTTCCAAAACCTTTTCTCAAACACGGAAATTATTGTATACTAATCCGATATTGGCACATGAATTGCTACAAGCTATCACAGATGTTACGATTGAATATTTAAAAGCTCAAAAAAAGTTTGGGGCAGATGCCTTGCAACTTTTTGATTCATGGGCAGGGATATTGGGTCACGAACAGTATCAAGAATTTGGAATGAAATATATCAAACAAATTGTAGCAGCCTTTCAAGGCCCGTTCACCGTTTTCTCAAAAGGGGCCTACAGCTCTTTAGAAAATTTAATGAATCTATCGTGTACAACAATAGGTTTGGATTGGAATATGGATATGGATAATGCGCGTGTATTGTGTGGTGAAAATAAAACCTTGCAAGGCAATCTAGACCCTTGTGTTCTATACGGATCTCATCAGCGGATTGAATCCGAAACCTTAAACATGCTGAAAGCTTTTAAAAGTCATCGGCATATTGTAAATTTGGGCCACGGTGTATATCCAGATATTCATCCAGAAAATGTTAAAACTTTTATCAAAACAGTAAAAAATCATGAAATTTAATTTACCAATTGCTTTAACAGTGATGTTATTTTTGTCCAGTAATGTGTTTTTAGCACAACGAAAAGGCAAAAAAGGGAAATCTATAAGTTCAGATGTATTAAACATGACCTTTGAAAGATTACAAGAAGACGAAGAAGTTACCGAGTTGGGTTCTATTTCTCTTTTAGACAACGGTGTTTTTTCTCCAACTGAAAATTCGGCTGACTTATTTCGTAAAGGGGCAGGTGATATTGTAGGCGTTCCTACAAATGCATTTGGAAGCGAAGAGAGTGATGTTGATGGAGGAAAAACATATGCCGGAATCGTGGCCTATAGACCAGGTCGAGAATCCTCTTTAAGAAGCTATATTACCATTCCCTTTTTAAAGGGTAAAGGAAACACCTCCCTATCAAAAGGTCTTAAGTATTGTGTTCAGTTTAAAGTTTCTTTAGCTGAGTCGTCTAAGTATGCCTGTAATAATATTGGTGCTTATTTTACAAAAGAGGCACCATCAAGCAAATCAGGAATCATTAATGCTCCAGAAAATTTGATTAGAGGAAAAAACAACCGGATTCATCAGGGCTTTTTTGGTTGGGATGAGATTTGTCAAATTTACACAGCCAAGGGAGATGAGAAGTTTATCACCATTGGTAATTTTGATAAAAACGACAACACAAGATTTATGCCTGTCAAGAAACCAAAAACATCAGAGGTTGAATCTATGAAGCATGCTTACTATTATGTGGATAATGTAACCGTCAAACAAATTGATGATGATGAAGAATGTCAATGTGCGGTCATGAGTCAAATGGCCAATATAGAGAAGTATTCTACTTTGATTTATACGAAAGCTATACATATAGAAGAATCTATGTCTGTGGGTGAAAGGGTTGCAGCTCAAGAGCTTTTCTTTGGGTTTGGTAAAAAAGATTTCACTCCAAATTCAAAAGAGAGCTTAAAATTTATTTTGGGTATTTTAAAGAGCAATCCTAATGCTACCATTGAAGTTCATGGTCACTCTGATACACAAGAGGAAGGGCTGGGTTCGTCAAAAGAAGAATTTAACGATATGGGAATGGTTCGTGCCAACTACGTTAAGCGTTATTTTTTAGCAAATGGTGTTGATGAATCGCGCATTGCAGTGAAGTCGCATCGTGACACAGAAAAGAGCAGAGAGATTGCGGAAGGCGTTGATGACGACGAGCTCAAGGCAGCAAAATCGAGGCGTGTGGAATTCAAATTGAATTAAGTACGCGAAATCCCCCATTTATTTAGGGCGTTGTAAAGCAATTGAGTTGGTAAGCCAATCACATTTGTATAGCTTCCTGTTATTTTTTTTATGGCAATAAGTCCTATCCATTCTTGAATACCGTACGATCCAGCTTTATCTAGAGGCTTAAATTCTTGAATGTAATACTTGATATCTTCATAATTCAACTCCTGAAACTCAATTTGGGTAATTTCATGAAAACAGTTCCATTTTCCTTTGTGATGCATACAAACAGCACTCATCACCTCATGACTTGAATTGGAAAGTTGCTGAAGTGTTTTTTCAGCCTCCATTTGATCTTGAGGTTTACCTAGGATGACTCCGTTTTGAATAACAACTGTATCACAACAGATAAGCAATTGATTGGGATTCATTTCATGTAATAGGGAGTCTGCTTTCAGTCTAGCTAAATAGGGCGCTACTTCATAGACATTCATATTCGGATCAAAGCTCTCATCAACATTTGAAATGACAACCTGGAAGGAATACCCCATTTCTTTTAGTAACGATTTTCTTCGGGGAGAACCCGAACCTAATATGATATTCATCTTAAAAATATAATGCACTAAGTCCAACGACCATAGCTAATTTAAAAAGTCTTTGACTGTATTTTACAAAAAGCTCATCTTTAATCATTAAGATGAGAACTATCACATCTATGGTGAGGGCAATAATAACAGCAATTTGTGCTTTCGGAACCAAAAAAAGGTCATGGAATAGAAGGTCAATCGCAAGGCATAGGAATTGAATAAGGATAATCATTGCAACAATAACCTTCGTTCTTTTAAGACCGTATTTGATCGGAATTGAATTCACTTTAATCTTTATATCTCCAGGAACGTCGTTAATATCTTTGCATATTTCTCTTGCTAAATTTTGCATGAATGCAAAAAAGGCAAAAAGGTAAATCAAATGAATATATTCAGGTACTTCAAATGAAATTAAATACATAAAGGAGAGCAGACTTTTTTCGTTTTGAAGAATTATAAAAGTCATTGCTAATAGAGGAATAAGTCCTGTTAGTAACGCAATAAGAAGAGTACCGGTGTAAAGTGTTTTTTTGAGCTTAAAGCTATAATACCAGAGCGCAATAATTACTAATCCGTGCGTAATCAAAAACAAAAAGGAGTGATGAATCCAATCCAGATAAACAGCAGTAATGAGTGCAATTGCATTAAAGCTCCAATATAGAATAAGTGCAGATGACTTTTTCAAATGTTTTGAAATAATCAGTTTGTGCGGTTTATTGATCTCATCTGCGGTAACATCAAAATAATCATTGATCATATTTCCAGCAGCGGCGATTAGACATGTTGATAAAACAAGAAGAGAGAAGTTTATTCGATCAATAATAACCGCTTCATTTGAATGAACAAAAAGAGCTACACCGATCATTGTAGCGAAAATAATCAAGATATTTTTAGGTCTTGATAAGCGAATTGTAGAGATTAGAATATTTCCCTCCATGCTGTTCTTCTGTTTTGTTGGTGCGCATCTTCTTTCTCTTTTGAGCTATTCATACGCTTAATTTTTTCATCTGAAAACAGGGGCAGGGAAGAACCATAACCTTTGAACGTTATTCGTTTGTCAGAAATCCCTTTTTTAATGAGGTAGGCATACACAGCTTCTGCTCTTTGTTCTGATAATAGATCGTTTCTTTCTGAATTTCCTCTTGAGTCGGTATGACCTGAAAGCTCGATTTTAATATTTGGGTTTTCAGTTAGGTAACGTACAAATAAGTTCAATTCTATCTGAGATTCTTTTCTCAGTATGGCTTTATTTAAATCGAAAAATACATTTTTAAACACATGCTCTTTCGATGCCTCATAGGGTCCTCTATTCACATCTGAATTTGCTGGTTTATTGAGTGGAATATCAATATGATAGCTTTGGTCTTCTATCTCTCCCATGAGATCAAAATTAAGAGAGTAGGGGTGGTAGTTGTCGTAAGTCACTGAAATTGCATAATTACGATTAATCGGAAGAGGTACCATAAAGGTCCCTGTTACCTCGTCAGCTTCGGATACAATAATTCGTTCTCCACTTGACAAGTCAAAAAGCTCAAATAGTCCAGGGAGTGGTTTTTTACTCGATTGATCGTATACAAAGCCATCAAAATAAAGAGTTTTTGTAGCTTGAACTTCTTTTGGTAACTCAAAGGAATATATGTCTAAATCTCCAAATCCTCCTTCTCTATTTGAAGCAAAATAGGCAATGTCTCCATTGGCGGATACCATTAAAGAATTTTCATCAAATTTCGTATTAATGGGATAACCAAGGTTTTCAGGAATCGACCACTCACCATTCAATTGTTTTCTCGTCACGTATAAATCTGAGCCCCCCATTCCTGGATGTCCTTTTGATGCAAAGTACAAGGTTCTTCCATCAGGATGGATATGGACAGATTCTTCTGTATTCGTTGTGTTAATATGGTCTGGTAAACGTTGAGGAGGTCCCCAAAGACCATCATTTTGAAGGTATGAAACATAAATATCACTATCGTTTTTCGCCTTTCCTTTGATTTCTTTAACGAAATACAATGTTTTTCCATCTGCTGAAAGAGAAGGTTGAGACTCCCAATTACCACTATTTACATATCCCGGAAGATTAACTGGACCGTACCATGTGTTTCCTATTTTTTTTGCATAAAACAGATCGCAACTTCCTTTTCCGTTTCTGTTTTCCCCATAAAAAGAGCCTGTTTGATCAGCACAGGCCACGAAAACAAGATTTCTTCCGTCTGCCGATAAGGTTGGAGCACCTTCATTGTTGGCAGTGTTGATGTTTTTCGGCATGGGTACGGATCTTTTCCAATACCCATTTTCATCACGTTGAGAAATGAAAAAATCTTCCTGTTGATATATGGAACTCATAGGGATACGCCTTGTAAATAATATCGTTGTTCCGTCAACCGTTAACGCAGGGTAGTATTCAGGTAATTCAGTATTCACACCTGGTCCCAAATTTATAGGATTAAACGGTTTTGGGTTTTGAATAGCATGTCTTGCAAATTCTGCACTTCGCTTAATCAAGTAGGTTTCTTTGGTCAAAACCTTACTTGCATTTGGATTTTTTAAAAAGATATCTGAGTAATGGATGCTTTTGTCGTAATTTCCAAGGGCTAGATTCAAATTTGCCAAATAACAATAGGTTGATCCGGATTTACTATGAAGGGGATTGATTTCTATCGCTTTTTCATAATGTTCAATGGCTTTGGGGTAGTTAAAGGAGTATTCATAAAATTCACCAATCATAAGCTGCGCCTCTAAAAATTGAGGATCTTTATTTAGGGCTTTTTTTAATTCAGTTATAGCACTTTTGTAATCAGGTAGCATGCTGACGTCATCAAAAGTTTCAGAAGCTATTTGTCTGGCTTTTTCAAACAATTTTATGGCTTTTTTACTTTGGGTTGAGTATCCGTATTGTGCTTGTGCGCATGAGCCCAAGAAAATCAAAATAACAAGAAAGGAAAGCAGTTGGAATTTCACGTAAATTCTATATTAAGGGATATTCATGAACTTATGTGTTTGTAACGAGATTCTCCATCCTTTGTTACGCTTTACAAATGAAATGATTTCATCCATTAAATCATCTTTTTTCGACCATTCAGGTTGCATATATAACAGGCACTGTTCCTTTACTTTTTCAGCGTGCTTTTGTGCCCATCTAAAATCGGATTTATGATAAATCACCACCTTGAGTTCGTTGGCCTTTTCATAAGCTTCAGGAATAGGTTTCTTAAATTTTTTAGGTGAAAAGGTATACCAATCAAGTTTCCCTTTCAAAGGGTAGGTACCCGATGTTTCGATTGCAACAGTTTTATTCAATGCTTTCAGTCCTTTGCAGATTTCCGATAAGTCATACATGGCAGGTTCTCCACCTGTAAGAACAATAAAGTCCGAATCAATATTTTTTACACGCGCAATGATCTCTTCTGTTGAGTTCACGTGGTGGTTATTGGCATCCCAACTTTCTTTAACATCGCACCAAACACATCCCACATCGCATCCACCCAAACGGATAAAATAGGCGGGGCGACCGGAGTAAAAGCCTTCACCTTGTATGGTGAGGAACTCTTCCATGATGGGAAAATTTTGTGTTTTCATTTGTTGAATTGGTTGTAAAGTTAATAAATTGCCATCTTTCCCAAGCTCTTATTGAGTAAAACAAAATAATAGTTGATTCAACTCATTTGAAAATACCGAACTTTATGGTTTCAGTATTTAGTTATATTTGTTTATATAAATTTCTAACGTATGATTAAATTTTACTCTGTTATTTTTTATTTAATAACATCTTTCGTTTTAACAGCACAGCAAATTGATAACGGTTCCATGGAATCATGGGACAACTTGGGAAGTTCCACTGAAGAACCTGAAAATTGGAACAGCTTTATGAGTGCATCAGGTGGTCTTGCATTATTCGCGTCTCAACAGGTAGAGCAATCTTCAGATGTTCCATCATCTTCAACGGGGAGCTATAGTGCTCGTGTTTTCTCCAAAAGTACGATCGGTATTATTGCCAATGGAAATTTGACTTTGGGTAGGATCAATATGGGTAGTAGTACACCAAGTAGCTCAGAGAATTATAATTACACAGATACAGGAAATTCTGATTTTTCTCAGCAATTGACCTCAAGTCCTGATTCCATTGTTTTTTGGGTCAAATACAACAATAGTAGCAATTCAGATTTAGCTCGAATAAAGGCGATTATTCACGATGACTACAATTATGTTGACCCGATGACGAGTGAATCAGAACCTCATGTTGTAGCGGATGCCGCTTTAAATTTTGAATCAACTAATGGCTCTTGGGTTAGAAAATCTGTTGCCTTCGATTACATTGGCCCCGCAACTACCCCAGAATTTATACTAGTTACTTTTACAACAAATAGTATTCCTGGAGGAGGTAGCGATGGAGATGAAATATTCATCGATGATGTGGAGTTGATATACAATTCTGGAGCTGGTATAGTTGAAACAGATTCAGATAAGTGGATTGGATATCATTCATCTACAGGAGTGCATCTATCGAGTTCTTTCCCAGAAGATGAAATTCTTGTCATAAGCGATTTGATGGGCAAAGAAGTAATTAGGGGGAATTATGGAGACTTAAATGGTGTTTTGTTGAATTCAGGAATGTATATTGTGTCCCATAAATTTGGATCTTCTAAGATTATTGCGGATTAACATCAATTTATGATTCGAATTCCTTCGGTCTTTCTGTTGCTCCTTTTCACTGTTCAAAGTTGGGCACAAGACAACGCGAAAATATTTGGGAAGGTCGTTGACGAAATTGGTGAAGTTTTAACAGGAGCCTCAATTATCTATAGGACCGATGTATCAATTGGTGCCATTGCCGACTTTGATGGCAAATATGTTCTTTCTGTTCCTTCTGGCAAATGTAAATTGATCTGTAGATATACAGGTATGAAGTCAGATACTATTACGCTCAATCTCAATAATGGAGAAGAGAAAGAAGTCAATTTTACTTTATTTTCTTACATCAAAGAGTTCAGCGAGATTGATGTGAAGGTGGGTAAATTTGATAAACCTATAGAGGAGCAGACGGTGACAATGGTAGTAATCAAACCGGAGTTGATCGAAAATAAAAACACAAGAAGTATTGAAACAGTATTAGATCAAACACCTGGACTCAACATTTTAGACGGCGAGCCTCAAATACGCGGTGGTAGTGGCTTTACTTTTGGTGTAGGATCAAAAGTAGCGGTTATTGTTGACGATATGCCAATGCTGTCAGGCGATGCAGGTCGTCCTGAATGGGGATTTATTCCTGTAGAAAATATTAGTCAAATTGAGGTTGTGAAGGGAGCCGCATCCGTTTTGTCAGGAAGTTCTGCTTTGTCAGGATCGGTAAATATTAGAACAGCTTATCCCGGGGCAAAGCCAAAAACAAAAATCAATCTTTATTCAGGTTTTTATTCCAAGCCTGATCAAGAAGGAGCAACTTGGTGGAATAAATATCCCGGTATTTTTGGTGCCAATTTTTTACATTCTCAAATGTTTGGTAACCTCGATGTAGTTGTTGGGGGGAATATTAATTTTGATCATGGATATATCGGACCGCCTATCACAGATGATACTGTTGCCACTGTATTTCCCGATACGATCTCAAATTTCAGCGAATCTGATTTGATTTCTAAACGAGGTAGGGTGAATTTTAATTTGCGGTATCGTTCAAAGAAAACCAAAGGACTGAGTTATGGTCTTAATGGAAATTTTATGGTGATGCATACGAACATGCCATTGGCATGGTTAAATGACTCATCAGGACTTTACCGAGCTTATCCAGGAGCTATTTTTCTTCAGGACCAGGTTATTTTTAATCTAGATCCTTTTGTTCATTTTCACTCTCAGACCAATGGGAAGCATTTTTTGAGAGGTCGTGTTTTACGCGTCGATAATGAAATGAGTGCAAATCAATCCAATAACGCAACAACCTATTATGTTGATTATATGTACAAGAAAAAGTATAAAGAGCTTAAGGGTTTGGAGTTTATCGGAGGATTGACCAGCACATATACAAATTCTTTTGCAAATATCTATACAGGTTCAGGTACTCCCAACAATAGAATATTAAATGTTTCGGCTTATTCTCAAGTAGAAACCAAAGTAAAGAATATTCTTACATTATCTGCCGGAGGAAGGATTGAGTATTTTCAGCTTAATGATTCCATTACTGCATTAAAGCCCATTTTTCGTGCTGGATCGAGTCTTAAAATTTATCAAGAAACTTACCTAAGAGCCTCCTACGGTCAAGGATATCGATTTCCAACTATTACTGAGCGTTTTATTCGTACTGGAGTAGGTAATTTTGGTGTGTTTCCAAACCCCAAATTACTTCCTGAAAGCAGCTGGAATGCTGAAGTAGGGATCAAACAGGGTTTGAAATTTGGAGGTTTATACGGTTATCTTGATGTTGCTGCTTTTTGGCAAGAATATCAAAACACCATTGAATATATGTTTGGTATTTGGAATGAGCTCACTAGTGTTGAATCTATGGGATCAAGTGCCGGTTTTATGTTTCTGAATACCGGAGATTCGAGAGTTGTAGGAATTGATGCTTCATTCACAGGTTTTGCGGAGTTTAAAGACAACAGCAAAATGACGTTTTTGATGGGGTATAATTACATTGTTCCTACAACGCTTACTCCCGATTATGTTTATGCTATTGATTCCAATCAGCGCGAGTTTAGTTATAATTCTACTTCTTTAGATGGGTCGAATGGTATATTAAAGTATCGGTTTTTACATAATGTAAAGTTGGATTGTGAATACACATGGAAAAATAAGTTTTCAATTGGAGCTAGTGCAAAGTATTTTTCTAAAATCGTAAATATGGATGCCATTATTAAGGATTTTGAGGAGTTCACAACGGATGTCGTAGTTTTGCAAGATTTACAGTATATGGATTTTTTCAATTCACATCGCTTTGGAAACTGGATTTTTGATACTCGAATTTCCTTTAATTTTAATGATGAACATAAACTGGCACTTATCGGTAGTAATATTCTAAACCGATCCTATTCTCTGAGGCCTCTAAAGATTGAAGCTCCTCGAACAATTAGCCTTCAATATACCTTTAAAATAGAGGGGAAATCAAAGTAGTTTTTAAGACGATAAGCTGTTTCTAAGTAGATTTAAAGCACAGAGTACAGTCATGTGTATATTACGCTCTCTGTGCTGACTAAAATGAAATTTCCGGGTGATTGTCGTTCCGGGTGTTGCAATGGCGACCCAGACCAAACCTACTGGTTTATTCTCCGACCCTCCAGTTGGACCCGCAATTCCTGTTGTAGATATGCAAAGGTCTACATCAAGTCTTGATTTCCCTCCTTCAGCCATTGCTCTTGCAACCTCTTCACTCACTGAGCCATTTTCTTGAATAAGTGCCTTTGGTACATCTGCTAATTCTTCCTTCAGTTCATTGGAATAGGTCAATAGAGAACCCATATAATAGGCAGAAGAACCTGATGTTTTTGTGATCTCACTAGCTAATTTACCGGCTGTACAACTCTCAACAGTTCCAATACTTAATTGTCTTTCTTTTAGAATGGTTCCAATGACTGAGGATAATGTATCCGAATTATAACCATATACATATTGAGGAACGATCGTCTCTAATTGTTTAAATAAGGCATCAATCTTTTTTTTGTCTTTTCTACCTTTCTGAGAGGAAAGTCTAAGCTTCACAATTCCAGGAGAAGGGAGATAGGCCAATGATAAACCATTTGAATAGACTGTATCTTCCCAATCCTTAATCAATTCGGCTAAAAAAGATTCTCCAATGCCTTGCGTCATGGCTGTTTTAAAATACATTGATTTCAAGGCGAATTTTGATTGTAATCTTGGAATCACTTGTTCAGTCATAATTCCTTTCATTTCATATGGAACACCAGGAAGACTGATATAAATGACTTGATCTTTTTCAAACCACATTCCCGCTGCCGTGCCATAATTATTTTCAAGAATATCACATGTTTTTGGAAGGGCTGCTTGAAGGTGATTTGTTTCTAGCATGGGTCGCTTCCGTTGAGCAAAAAATGTTTTTATTTTATCTAAGGTGGGTTCGTGTATCTCTAAACTGGTCTCAAAATATTCACAGAGGGTGTGCTTTGTAATATCATCTTTTGTAGGACCTAATCCTCCGGTAATAATAACGCAATCCGTTTTATTATCTATTTCTATGAGGCTATCAATGATTTCCTTTTTTTGATCAGAGATGGTTGTGGTTTTTAAAATACGAGCACCAATATTAGAAAGCTCCATTCCAATCCATGAAGTATTTGTATTAACGGTTTGACCAATTAACAGTTCATCACCTATAGAAATGATTTCAACATTCATTTTTTCTTAAATTTAGCAATGGATTCAATATGTCCGGTATGAGGAAATTGATCAACGAGACAGTAATGTATAAGCTCAAATCCTGCATCCGATAAGGTAGAGGTATCTCTTGCCTGTGTTGAAGGATTACATGAAATATAAACCATCCTTTTGGCATCTAAGGCGATGATTTTTTGAAGTGTTTTTGGTGCGATTCCCGCTCGAGGAGGATCCAAAATAATGGTGTCTATTTTACCAATATATTCTGGATGTATTTTTAAAAACTTACCAACATCCGAAGCATAAAACTCGATGTTTTCTAGTTCGTTGGCTTCTGCGTTTTTACGGGCATCTTCAATGGCTTGTTCAACAATGTCCACACCAATAATCTTAACTTTTTTATTCCTTTGGGAGAGTAATTGCCCTATGGTTCCGGTACCGCAAAATAGATCCATAACCACTTTATCATCGCTTATTTCATCTTCAAAAACATAATCCAAAGCTTTTGAGTAGAGTAGTTCAGCACATTTTGGATTGGTTTGAAAGAAGCTTTCCATACTCATTTGAAACCTGAGGCCTAATAGATTTTCTTCTATGTAATTTTCTCCAAATAACAGTTGACTGTTTCCATTCTCTATTTTGGCTCGGTCAGCTACATTATCATTTATGGTGTGAAGCAGTCCCGCAATTCGGTTTCCAAAAAGTTGTTTTAAAAATGAACTGAATGCATCCAAGTCAAACTGTTCCAATTCTTCAGAGGAGGTTACAAGATTGATTAAGAGCTGGTCTGACATAAACGACTTTCGGACTACAATGTGTCGAAAAAATCCAGTTTTTTGGGGCGGATGCCACGCTTTTAAACCTGTTTGTTCTAAAAATAATCTGACCTGTACGAGCTTTTCCTCCCATTCTTTATCAAAAAGTCCTGATGGTTTGTTTAAATTTTCTACCTTCCACCAGGTTCCTCTTCTTTTGAAACCTAAGGCAAACGCATCATCTTTTTCCTCATTCTTTTCCAAGCAATGTTGTATACAGGAGAAGCTGTATTCCATTTTGTTTCGGTAAAAGAAAGGATCTGGTGATGAAATAAATTCATCAAAGCAATCAGCTACAGAGGTGATTCCAGAAAGGCGTGAAAAAGCATCTAGAGTAGCACTTTTTTTAACTTTTTCCTGTTCATGAATAGGCACGTAAATATAAGGAGCTCCAGATATTTCTTGAAAGTCACTTAATTCTTCAATAGCTGACCTTTTGACAACTTCAATTAATTTGGCTTCGGTGTGTCTTTTTCTTTTTGCTGATACAATGGCTTTAACTTTCTGACCTGGATACGCATTGGGTATAAAAACAATCGTGCGATCTTCATCTTTGGTTATTTTGGATATACCTTTTCCTCCATAGGCGTACTCAGTGATTTCAAATTCAAATGTTTCTCCTCGTTTGAACATGATTAAATCATCCCTCTTAATATCCCTTTGTCTGAAGAATCGATGAAATGCAATATTTCATCTCTAAAATCACTTGGATTAATGTTTTCATAAATCGCTTTAATTCCTTTCGAGACATTGCTGTTTTGAATAAATAGAATTCGATATAAATCCTCGATTTCTCGAATCTTTTCATCCGAAAATCCTCTTCTTCTCAGACCAATGGAATTGACCCCAGCAAAAGTAAGTGGTTCTCTAGCGGCCTTAATATATGGCGGTATGTTTTTTCTGATGAGCGAGGCGCCTCCAATAAAGGTGTGCTTCCCAATATGTGTGAACTGTTGCGCAGCAACTTTCCCTTCCAAAATGGCATAATCATCAATTTGTACATGTCCTGATAAACCTGTATAGCTTGCTAGAATAACATGATTTCCGATTTGGCAGTCATGAGCGACATGTACATAAGTCATTAAAAGACAGTGGTTACCAATTCTTGTGGCTTTTTTATCATTTGTTCCTCTATGTACGGTTACACATTCTCGTATAACAGTATAATCTCCTATTTCAACAAGGGTATATTCTCCTTCAAATTTTAGATCTTGAGGAATTACTCCTATCACGGCCCCCGGAAATATTTCACATTTTTTACCAATTCGGGTTCCAGGATAAAGGGCCACATTAGAATGAATTTTAGTGCCCTCTCCGACGATGACATCTTCATGAATATGAGTGAAAGGAGCTACGATGACACCTTCGCCAAGTTCAGCTTTTGGATGAATGGATGCAAGTGGGCTAATGTTCATTATCCTTTATCTTTTACGATTTGGGCCAGCATTTCTGATTCAGCAACTTCTTTTCCATTCACATAAGCTTTACCAGACATTTCGACCAATCCTCTACGAATAGGAGACATGAGCGTCAATTCGAAAACAACAGAATCTCCAGGAAGCACCTTTTGTTTGAATTTGACATTATTGATTTTCATAAAATAGGTAGAGTAGAGGTGGGGGTCTTCGACTTTACTTAGGGCAAAAATCCCACCAACCTGAGCCATGGCCTCAATTTGTAGAACACCAGGAAAAACAGGATTGCCTGGAAAATGACCCGTAAAAATAGGCTCATTCATCGTGATGTTTTTCACACCCCATATTGAATCTTCATTAATTTCCATGATTTTATCAACCATAAGAAAAGGGAATCGATGCGGAAGCATCTTTTCAATGTCATTAATATTGTATAGAGGCTCTTGGGATAAATTAAATTGTTTTCCTTGTCCTTGTTGCTTTTTGATTTGAGCTTTTAAAACTTTAGCAAACTGAACATTACCGTAATGCCCAGGTCTTGCTGCTAGAATATGGGCCTTAATGGGTCTTCCAATAAGAGCTAAATCACCAACAATATCTAATAGTTTATGTCTGGCAGGTTCATTTTCAAATTGAAGCTTTGTACTGTTCAATACACCGATACCGTCAACACTTACTTTCAAGTTTTCTTTTCCTAATAGCTTCGCAAGTTTAGCTAGCTCTTCTTGTGAGACTTCAGGTCGTTCTACCATCACAATGGCATTATCAAGATCTCCACCTTTAATCAGATTGTTCTTTGCGAGGTATTCAAGCTCTCTTAAGAACACAAAGGTTCTGCACATTGAAATTTCTGAATTAAACTCTCCAATGTGATACATGCTTGCATGCTGGGTTCCAAGTGCTGGCGAATTGTAATCGACCATAACCGTAAGGCGGTAGTTGATATCGGGAATGGCAAGAAACTCAATGCCTTTCTCTTCGTCCTCCCATGGTATATTTTCTGTTAATTCAAAGTAAACTCGTTCTGCAGATTGCTCTTCGTATCCTATTTTTTCAATGGCTTCAACGAATTTTAATGAACTACCATCCATAATTGGGATTTCTGGACCATCAACCTTGATCAAAGCGTTGTCTACTTGACATCCATAAAGGGCGGCTAAAACATGCTCAGTGGTATGTATTCTAGCATTATTTTGTTCTAATGTTGTTCCTCTTTCTGTGGATACAACCAAATCCACATCAGCCTTAATTGTTGGTTGTCCATCTATGTCAATTCGTTGAAATTTATATCCATGATTTCCGGGAGCTGGATGAATTTCCAAATTCACTTTTTCACCTGTATGAAGGCCAATTCCATTGACTTTAACAATACCTTTAAGGGTTCTTTGTTTTTCTGACATGGTTTTTATTTTGTTAAGGATTCAATTTTTTGTTCTAATTCTTGTACTTTTTTGAGCAAGTAAGGTAGCTTCCTGAAACCAAAATAAGATTTCTTAAATTCATCAATGGGGATGCCCGGTGTTCCCATTAAAGTTTGTGCTTTTTTGACAGTTGATGGAATTCCAGATTGTGCTACTATTTTAGTTTGGTCTGCAATTTTTAGGTGTCCACTGATTCCAGCTTGACCACCTATCAATACATTTTTACCGATTTTGCTTGATCCTGCAATACCTACCTGTGCTGCCATTGCTGAGTTTTCATCAACATCAACATTATGGGCGATTTGACATAGGTTGTCAATTTTCACGCCTTTTCTTATAAATGTAGATCCCATTGTAGCCCGATCTATAGATACATTTGATCCAATTTCTACCTGATCCTCAATGACTACGTTACCAATTTGAGGAATCTTCTGGAACTCCCCTTTCTCGTTTGGGGCAAATCCAAATCCATCAGAACCAATGACTGCTCCTGAATGGACAATACAGTCCTTTCCAATTTTACAATCATGATATACCGTTACATGAGGATACATTTTAGTGCCGCTTTTAATAATTACATTTTCTCCAATGTAAACATTAGGGTAAATAATGACATTGTTTTCAATTTTTACATTTTTTGCGATATATGAAAAGGCGCCTATATGACAGTCTTTTCCTATTGAGGCTGATTCAGAAATAAAAGAAGGGGTCTCGATACCGCGTTCCTTTTGATTCATTTGATTGTACATCTCAAGAAGCTTTGCAAAACATGAATACGCATCTTCTACTCTGACAAGAGTAAGAGTCTTTGGTAAGGGTTTTTGTGGCTTAAAGGTTTTATTAACGATACAAATACTAGAATCGGTTCCATAAATGTATTCTTCGTATTTCGGATTAGATAGGAAAGACAATGTTCCCTCTTTACCTTCCTCAATTTTACTTAAGTCGTTTACGACTGTTTTAGGATTCCCCTGAATTTCTCCATGAAGTATACCGGCAATTTGTTCAGCTGAAAATTCCATGCCTCAAAAATATAAAAAGTGATTTGGTAATTAACATGATTCGGCAATTAAATATGAACTCAATGTTCCAAGTTTAGGTTTAATTAAGGAATAGCAAAATATCAATTACAATCTTCTCCATCATACTCAAAAGAAAAGATTCGAGCCTTTTCTTTATAGAAGGAAGCTCTAAACCCTAAACCAGGGCTTTTTTCATTCATTATGATAAGCCTGTGTTCCGGCTTAGGTTCCAGTCTTAGTTTAGAATTTTCCAAATCAATACGACCAGAAGAAATGAATTTTGACATTAATATACTGTCCTCTAGTATCTCTAACGCTTTTCTTTTACAAATAGTATGTGCTGAGGTGTCAGAATAAAAAAAGTTTTTTTTATTGGGATAAACGATTGGATATCCTAGGCCTTTTTTTTCGGGTTTAGCTGAGCTTGAAGAGAATACATTTGGAATCAGTTCGCATACGAATGCGTCGTCATAAATAACGATTTGGGAAACAAAATTATCTTGGTTTTTTGTAGGGCCTTCAAGATGATATATTCTCGGATTTACATTTTTAACACTTTTCGAAAAATAAATTTCAGAAGTTTCAATGTATTCTTTTATTTCACTTGGTTCAATACGTAACTTTTTCAAAACATCTTTGTTTTTCTCTGAAACAAATATAATTCGATGAGACAATAAGCTTTTTATTCGGTTTTCTGGAAGCCAAGAGCATCCTCTATTGTTAAAGAAAAAGAATACAAAAAGCAGACCAATACCAAAACCGATAGCGTAATACAATAACCTTCTGGTAAACGTATTCATTTATTGATTTTCACGAGATGAAAACATTGAAAGGTACTATGACGTGCAATCATAGAGGTATTATTTTGATGAACTCAAGATGAATCGAAAAACTACAATATAGCGTCTAATTTCGATTCTAATGTCGATTTAGGAACGGCACCAACTGACTTGTCAACCACCTCTCCATTTTTAATAAAAAGTACTGTAGGAATACTTCTTACACCAAACTGGGCAGAAACATTTGCATTTTGGTCCACATTAACCTTACCTACAAGTGCTTTTCCTTCATAATCTTTAGACATTTCATTGATAAGCGGTCCGATCATTTTACATGGCCCGCACCATTCTGCCCAAAAATCAACTACAACTGGTTTGTCTGATTTAAGTACTAATTCGTCGAAGTTTGAATCTGTTATTTCTAAAGCCATAATTCTATTTGTATCGTTAAATTTAGAACAAAATTAATTTAATTATTTAATGTTTGACCATTTATTGGGTTTCATTATTCATTTTTCAGTTCTTTTTTAAGGTATTTTGCAGTGTACGAGTGTTTTATCGTTTTTTTCACTAAATCTCTCACTGAACCGCTATATAAAATTCGCCCTCCTTTTTCTCCGCCTTCCGGTCCTATGTCGATAATATGGTCGGCAACCTTAATCATATCCATGTTGTGTTCAATAACCAATACTGTATTTCCTTCATCTACCAACTGGTTCAATACCTTAAGCAATTGATTGATATCCTCAAAATGAAGCCCAGTAGACGGTTCATCGAGTATATACAGCGTTTTGCCTGTAGACTTTTTGGACAGTTCGCTGGCCAGCTTTATGCGTTGAGCTTCACCTCCTGAGAGTGTGGTGGAGGACTGACCAAGAGTAATGTAGCCCATACCTACATTCGCAAGACTCTCAATTTTACGTCTGATTTTTGGTTGATTTTCAAAAAAATATAATGCATTTTCAATAGTCATATTAAGTACGTCAGAAATAGATTTTCCTTTAAATTTGACCTGTAATGTTTCATGATTGTACCTTTTTCCTTGGCAGGTTTCACATTCCACATAGACATCAGGTAGAAAATTCATTTCGATTAGTTTCATTCCACCTCCATTACAAGTTTCACATTTACCTCCAGAGACATTAAAGGAAAACCTTCCCGGCTTATATCCTCTTATTTGTGCTTCGGGAAGTGAGGCGAATAATTGTCTGATATCATCAAATACTTTGGTATATGTTGCTGGATTTGATCTTGGCGTTCTTCCAATAGGCTTTTGATCAATTTCGACAATCTTATCGATATGTTCATGACCCATAATACTCTGGAAAGGAAGAGGTGTTTTGGGACTGCTATATATTTTCTGATACAGAACGGGAACCAATGTTTGATTGATTAAGCTGGATTTACCACTCCCGCTAACCCCTGTGACATAGGTAAATGTACCAAGCGGAATTTTGATATCAACATTTTTTAAATTGTGTCCAGAGGCACCTTTTAATTCAATGGCTTTTCCACTACCTTTTCTTATTTTTATAGGGATTTCGATGGCTTTTGTGCCGTTAAGATACTTTCCAGTGAGGGTGTTGGATTGTTGCAATTCCTTAAATGTACCTTTTGAAACAATTTCTCCGCCTCCAACTCCTGCTTTGGGACCAATATCTATAATCAGATCAGCAGATTCCATAATTTCGCGATCATGCTCTACTACAATGATTGAATTTCCATTTTTTTGAAGCTTTTTGAGTGAATCTATCAGTTTGTCATTATCTCTTTGGTGCAACCCTATTGAGGGCTCATCTAAAATATACAGTACATTAATAAGTTCTGTGCCAATCTGAGTAGCCAATCGAATACGCTGCGCTTCCCCTCCTGATAGGGATTTAGAGGGTCTGTTTAGGCTTAAGTAATCAAGGCCAACATCTAAGATAAATTGTAATCTGGTATTGATTTCTTTTAAAATTTCAGTAGCGATTATTTTTTGATTTTTACTCAAAGAACTGTCAATACTTTTGGTCCATTCTTGAAGCTCATTCATGCTTAAATTAGATATTTCAGCAATATTTTTGCCCCTAATTTTGAAGTAACGGGCGTTTTCATTTAATCTGTTTCCATTGCAATGACTACACCTTTTGGTCTTGGTGTAAGTATCTGCCCACCTTTTTATTCTTATCGTACCTTCTTGAGATTGTCTTTTAAGGAAGGGGAGGACCCCCTCAAATTCCCTATATTCATTTGTGATGAGATCATTTGTTCCATTCAATATGAGCGACATCGTGTATTCATCAATATTTTCAATACCGACAGAAAGACTGAGCCCTTTGCTTTCAAGAATACTTTCAATTTCCTTAAAAATCCAATTTTTTTTCGAAGGTCCAAGTGGTTCAATTCCACCTTCCTTTATAGATTTTGATTTGTCCGGTATGACTTTATCAAAGTTAATGGTCTTTACTGTTCCAAGTCCATTACATTTGGGACAAGCACCGTAAGGAGAATTAAAGGAGAATAGGTTGGGTTCGGGGTCAGGATAACTGATTCCTGTGCTTGGGCATACAAGATTTCGGCTGTAACTCTTTATTTCTTCGCTTTCATAATCCATGATCATGACCACATCCTCTCCAATGTCAAAACAAGTATTGAGCGCCTCGTCAATACGTGTGTCATTGACTTGATCCACCTGAAATCGGTCAACTACAATTTCAATATCGTGAATCTTGTATCGGTCTAATTTAAGTCCAGGCGTAATATCCTGAATCTCACCGTCTAT
>MDTD01076532.1_pt1 | contig 24708 bp, 29 predicted proteins | sample 811221 | NCBI WGS metagenome assembly MDTD01 (sample SAMN05326646, study PRJNA326480) | marine metagenome | isolation source: seawater | place: Pacific Ocean: South West | collected 2011 | reverse complement strand
TGGCCACGACCCTGCTGATGAGTTTCGGGTTCCACTATTTTGAAACCATGAATCAGTCGCTGACGCTGCAGTATTTTTCGTACACCGAAGCGCCGGTGGTTCTTGGTCGACTGCGCTCCTATGCGGCGTTGACCAATGTCGCCGTTGGTGGGGCCATTTTCCTGCTTGCCCGCTTTCTGGGGTTCACTTCTCTGTTTGCGCTGTTTGGTGCGCTGGCGATTTGTGCTGGATTGTGGGCATTCAAGCAGGATCCGTCCGCTCCCGACATGCCGCCCCAATCCAAGAAAATGCGTATCTACAGGCGGTACTGGCTGTACTATCTGCTTACTTTTATGGGTGGAGCCAGACGGCAGATTTTCGTGGCGTTTGCGGTTTTTCTGCTGGTGGAGAAGTTCGGGTATTCCATCGTTGATGTCACGGTCCTTTTCGTCATCAACAATGTGCTGAACTATTTTGCCAATCCTCTCATCGGCAGGGCGGTGAATCGGTATGGTGAGCAGGCTGTGCTTGTGGTGGAATATGTGACCCTGACCTTTGTTTTTCTCGGCTATGCGTTGACGGATAGCGCCTGGGTGGCCGGAGCGCTGTATGTGGTGGACAATATTGTTTTCAACTTCTCCATGGCCATCAAGACATTCTATCAAAAGATAGCCAAGGGGGAGGATATTGCTTCGGGCATGGCGGTGGGATTCACCATCAACCATGTTGCCGCAGTGGTTATTCCCGCTGCTGGCGGACTGGCGTGGATAGCTGATTATCGGGCGGTTTTCTATGGTGCCGTGGCACTGTCTCTTATCTCGCTCGCACTGACGTTTTTCATCCCCGGACAGCTTGCGAGAAAAGGTGCCAAAGCTTGACTTGCGAACACCCGCTTGTCACATTGAGCAGGAATGATAATTTCGACTGAAAACGCGTTCAACAGGTGATCATCGCATGAATCATAAGAATCTACCCAAAGTCTTTTTGCAGACAGGAGACTGTTTCTTCGGGGTCCAGCCGACACTGGTGACCACCGTGCTTGGGTCATGCCTTGGTGTGACGATTCATGCGCCCGAAAAAGGAATCGGCACCATTTGCCATGCCTTTTTGCCGGATAGCTCCGAATCCCGGGGCGGACATGAGCCCCAGATATGTCGATACGTGGATACAGCATTGCTCAATATGCTGGAATCACTCGATAAGATTGGTATCCCCCGGCGTGATCTCGTTATCAAGATGTTTGGCGGTTCCTCCGGCATCGCTGTGCAGGGCATGAAGCGGACCTCATATGACATCGGGCGGCGCAATATCGACATGGCGCGCAAGCTGCTCCGGTTTGCGCGGCTTGAAGTGAAGCGTGAAGACGTCGGGGGCTCAAGAGGTCGCAAGCTCATGTTCAATACCTTCACCGGTGAAGTGTGGTTGAAGAAGTTGAACGGCATGGCCTTGGAAGATCAGCGTTAAAACTCCAGCCGACAAGGACTCCCTGTTATGTTCTCAAAATCTCGGACAATTGTGTTGGTCCTTGTTCTTTTCCTGAGCCTTCCGTCCGGTTTTGCGGCGGCAGGTCAGACTCTGTATCAGTATTCGACCATCGATGCGCTGCTGGCCGGCCTGTATGATGGTGATTTGACCGTGGCAGAGCTCAAGGAACGCGGTGGTTTCGGGCTTGGGACCTTGAACGGCATTGATGGGGAACTGATCGTTTTGGACGGTGAAGCGTACCAGGCTGCTGCGGGCGGTGCGGTTACCGTGCCTGCGGGAGATGCTCTGGTTCCATTTGCCACTGTGGTCCATTTTGATGCGGAACAGCAGAGGCACCTCAAAGATATTCATACGCTGGATGGCTTGAACGACGCCATTCACGCACTGCTTCCTTCGGAGAATCGCTTTTACGCCGTTCGTATCGATGGTACATTTCATTCCGTAAAAACCAGAGCCATTGCCAAGCAGTCTCCACCATACAAACCGTTGGCGGAAGTGGTCAAAGAACAGGTTGTCACAACGTTTGATGGTCGCGGCACTTTGATCGGCCTCTATGCACCTGTGTTTGTCAAAGGAGTGAACGTCCCGGGTTTTCACTGGCACTATCTTGCCGCGGACCGTCAGGGCGGGGGCCATGTTCTTGATTGTACCTTTGATGTGGCAGTGGCAAAGCTTGATGTACTCCGTTCTTTTACCGTCGAACTTCCGGCTGACAGGGCGTTTGACGATATCGACTTGAGTGGTGACAAAGGGAAAGAACTGCATGCCGTAGAAAAAGACCCGGCACAGGGAAAGAGGTGATCTGATGGGGAAGCGTTTTCAGGTGATTGTCGATTCCATGCTTGAGCCAGTCATGGATAGGTATTTCGAGATCCGGTATGAGGAACTTGAGCAGATGGAGCAGGCTTTGGTAGCGGGGGATGCGGAGACAATCGCCCTGTTGGGGCATCGACTGAAAGGGTCTGGCACATCCTACGGATTTGTTCGTCTTACCGAGCTGGGAGCCATTATTGAGGCGGCAGGCAGAGATGCAGAGCTTGAACAGGCTCGGGAACCCCTTGCCGAGGTTCGCAGCTACCTCGATGCGGTAGACGTTGTTTTTGGGGAGCAAGGCTGACATGAAAATCCTGATGTTCGCCATCAATGATCCTGCCGGAACAGCCATTCAGTTTACCAAAGCCGTTAACAAGTACAGTGAACATGAGGTCCGCCTCGTTACCCTTGAGACCCGGTACACCCATTCCTGGGAGAAGGACCTGCACATCCCCGATCTGGGGTTGGATGGTATGGAAGAGGTCCGTATTCTCATGGAAGAAGCGGATGTATTTCATTTTCACATGACATGCGACGAGCACCAGCCTTTTGGTCCATGGTTACCAGCCGACTACCTTGCAGGCAAAGCGATTGTGCATCACCATCACGGCCATCATGATTTCCGGTCCAATCCCGATTCCTTTCGGCAGAAGTATGCCGAACTCGGGCGGACCAACCTTCTTGTTTCCACTCCCGACCTCATGAAGCTGCTGCCCGAAGCACAGTGGCAGCCCAATCTTGTTCCAATCGACGATCCGCTTCTCAAACCGCTGGGCGGACGATTCGATGATCCCGGTCGACTCAGCATTTGTCATTCTCCTACCCGCAAGGACCTCAAGAACACGGACGACTTCCTTGCGGTGGTGAAACGTTTGGCCAAGGACAAAGTGCGCCTTGACGTGGATATGATCGATGATGTGCCCAATGATGAGTGTCTGGCCCGAAAACGCCGATGTCATGTGTTGTTCGATCACATGCAGGGGTATTACGGCGTCAGCAGTCTCGAAGGCTTGTCGCAGGGCGTGGCGGTCATTGCCGGGCTGGATGCATGGAACAGGGAGCAGGTGGCCCGATTCGCCGGGACCGAAGACCTGCCGTGGATATTGGCCCATGATCGTGATTCGCTGGAGACATGCCTGCGAGAACTCGATGGCGATAGAGCGTTTTGTGAAGCCAAAGGATATGAAGGTCGGTTGTTCATGGAAAAATACTGGTCAGACAGGCGCGTGGCTGAACATCTGATCGATTTTTATGAAACAATGTAGCCGGAACTTTTGCCTTTATCGACACTTTGCAGTATACCCGACACATGCTTTTCAAGGGTCAGTATAGAATCTTCCGTAGCTTTTCCTTTTGCGCCATACTTTTGATGGCGGGAATGGGAGTCTGTGTCCCTGCAGTCGTGTCTCACGCTGCGGATTCTGACATGTCACGTGTGCGCATGGAAGTTGACCCGACGGTGCTTCCCCCCATTCAGCCGCCGAATCTGCCTGAAAAGGCCAATGCAGAGAGTGATGACAAAGCGGACAATGGTTCTGATGCTGCCGAGTCTGCACCCGCTGCTGCTGAAGGTGTCAACGCTGAGGGAAACAAAGCAAAGGAAGCCAAGGTCGAGGACCCCACTGTTGATGTGAAGTCCGATTCCGAAGCTGCCGATGCCGGCGAGTCTGCCCCGGCCGTGGAAGTCAAGGCGTTGGCCGGTCCCGGAACCGTGGATTCCATTGATGTGGATATTGCCAAGGGGCGGGTCGTTCTGCAGCTGCACACAGATAAGAAAGACGTGGAAACTTCCTCGTTCAATCTGCAATCTCCCCGTCGATTGGTCGTCGATGTCCTCGGCGAGTGGCGCTACGATAAAGAAAACGTGCTGCGCCTTGAGAGTGATGCCATCAAGCATGTGGTCATCGGCTCCCATCCCGACAAGTTGCGCCTGGTCATTCACTTCCGTTCCGATATCGAAGACGTTGTCCCGCTCATCAAGCAGGAAGAATCCGGTCTTCGGATCACCATTCCTTTTTCATAGATTCCCTGGCATTTTCATTCTGGTCAGCCAAACACCCGCTACCGTAACGAAATCGTAACAAGCGGGTCATTGATCCGTAACTGAATCGCGGTACTTACCCCGAGTCCACCCTGTTTCGCGCAGGGGGCTTATTATTTGTAATCGGGAGTAAGCAACGCATGACACGAGCCATCAAAGCAGCTTCGACCAACCTTGATTTTTATTATGGCGACTTCAAGGCGCTGGAAGATATTAGCATTGATTTTGAACTCAACCGGGTCACTGCCCTGATCGGGCCGTCCGGTTGCGGAAAATCAACCTATTTACGCTGCATCAACCGCATGAACGATCTCATCCCCGGCACGCGAGTGGTCGGGCAGATGGTGCTGGACGGAGAGGATATCTATGCCCCGGGCATTGATGTCGTTTCATTGCGCCGTCGGATCGGCATGGTCTTTCAGAAACCGAACCCATTCCCCAAAACCATTTTCGAGAACGTGGCCTACGGGTTGCGTGTCAATGGCATCAAGGACAAGCAGTTCATCGAGCAGCGGGTGGAAGAATCCCTGAAGGGTGCTGCTCTGTGGGATGAGGTCAAGGATCGCATGCACACCTCGGCCCTGGGTCTGTCCGGCGGGCAGCAGCAGCGTCTGTGCATCGCCCGGGCGCTGGCCATCGAGCCGGAGGTGCTGCTTATGGATGAGCCGGCATCGGCTCTGGACCCCATCGCCACCCAGAAGATCGAAGACCTTATCCATGAGTTGAAAAAGGAATTCACCATCATCATTGTCACCCACTCCATGCAGCAGGCTGCCCGTGTCTCGGACCGGACTGCATTCTTCTACATGGGTAAACTGATCGAGGTGGACAGCACCAAGGCTATGTTCACCAACCCGGCCAACAAGCAGACCGAGGATTATATCACCGGTCGATTCGGCTAAAGGGCAATCTGATGGTGATATGGTGATTAATAAGGTATAGTATCGAGACACACCAACCGGGTCGGTCCCATGAGGGGAGACCTTGGAGGAGTATATGGAACAACGGGCACATTTTTCAAAGAAGATCGAGGACCTCAAAGTGATGGTTCTTCGTATGGCCGCTCTTTCGGAGTCAGCCATTCACAAAGCTATTCGGGCCTATCTCGAAAACGATGCCGATCTGGCTGAAGAGGTCATTGTCGGTGATGACGTCATCAATGAAATGGAAGACCAGATTGATAAGTTCAGCCTTGAGTTGCTGGCCCTTGATCAGCCCATGGCGATCGATCTGCGAACCATCGTCGGTGCCCAGCGAATCACTGTCAATCTCGAACGTCTTGGCGATGAGGCCGTGAACCTCGCGCATCGGGCCTTGTTTTTGTCCACCCGTCCGCCCTTGCCGCACAATCCGAAGATGGAAAGTCTCGCGAACGTGGCGAAATCCATGCTCTCGGAAGCATTGAAAGCGTACGTCGACGAAGACGTCAACTTGGCCGGACAGGTCTGTCGAATGGATGATAAGGCGGACGACCTCAACATTGCCATCCTGCGTCAATTCGTGACGGAAATGGTTGCTGAATCGCGTATTGTCGAGCGTGGAGTGCATGCAATCATCGGCGCACGGCACCTTGAGCGCATCGGCGATCTCGCCACTAACGTGGCCGAATCCATCGTGTTCATCGTGGAAGGGACCAGCCTCAAGCATTCGTGCAAGGGATAGTCTGTAATCGAATTTCAAATGAAAAACCGGGGGGCGATAGTCTCCCGGTTTTTGTCGTATTGGCGAAAAAGCAAGGCAGGGCTTGAAAAAAGGGTTGTAGAAAAGAGTTTACAGTGTGTTCAAATTTCGGTAGGAACAGGACTCTTTATAGATAGGATAAGGCTTGACAGCCGTAACTGACCAAAAAGGTTGGGTATCCTTAAAGATGGCGCAAAGACGTCGGAAGCGGCTTACGCCGACCGCATAGCCTGGGGCTCGACTGCCTCGGAACGACCCACCCCGGGGAATGCTGGTACCGATGTTTTACGATATAACGCAAAAATACTTTGTCCGAGGTTCCGTTGTGGAGGTAACCCATGGAAAAAACTGTTGAAGCACCTGAAATGGAAATGAACTTTGCCGATGCTCTTGATGAGTATCTGAATTCCGATTTCGGTGATCTGGACGAAGGCACCATCGTAGCTGGTGAAGTCGTCAAAGTTGATAAGGACTATGTCCTCGTCGACGTGAATTTCAAGTCCGAAGGCCAGATTCCGGTGTCCGAGTTCACCGAGCCTGATGGCACCGTCACTGTCTCCGTTGGAGAGAAGGTCGATGTCTTTGTTGCTCGCAAGAACGAAGCCGAAGGCACCATCTACCTGTCTCGCGACAAGGCCAAGCGGATGCAGCTGTTCGACAAGCTGGAAGAAGTGCAGGAAAAAGACGGCGAAGTCGTCGGTCGCATCATCCGTCGGATCAAGGGCGGTTACACCGTCGATCTGGGCGGCGTTGAAGCATTCCTGCCCGGTTCTCATGTTGATCTGCGCCCGGTCCCTGATATGGACGCTCTGGTTAACCAGGAGTTCGATTTCAAGATCCTCAAGATCAACCGTCGCCGTTCCAACGTCATCGTTTCCCGTCGCGTCCTCCTCGAGGAAATGCGCAGCGAACAGCGTGATAAACTGCTCGGCACCCTGGAAGATGGTCAGGTTGTTACCGGTAAGGTCAAGAATATCACCGAATACGGTGTGTTCATCGATCTCGGTGGCCTCGACGGTCTCCTCCACATCACTGACATGTCCTGGAAGCGCATCAAGCATCCTAAAGAAATGGTCAACCTCGGTGATGATCTGGAACTCAAGATTCTCTCCTTCGATCGCGAAGCACAGAAGGTCTCTCTTGGCCTGAAGCAGCTCGTACCCGATCCGTGGGAAAATATCGCTGAGAAATACCCCCAGGATTCCCGCTTCACCGGCACCATCACCAACCTGGCTGATTACGGTGCATTCGTTGAGCTGGAAAACGGTGTTGAAGGTCTGGTTCACATCTCCGAGATGTCCTGGACCCGCAAGCTGCGCCACCCCTCCCAGATGGTCAAGGTCGGTGACGAAGTTGAAGTCATCGTTCTGGGCGTCGATCAGGAGAAGAAGCGCATCTCTCTCGGCATGAAGCAGATCTCCCCGAACCCGTGGGATGTCGTGGCCGAGAAGTACCCCGAGGGCACCGTCCTTGAGGGCGCTATCAAGAATATCACCGAATTCGGCGTCTTCATCGGTATCGAAGAAGGCATCGACGGTCTCATCCACGTGTCCGACATCTCCTGGACCAAGAAGATTCGCCACCCTTCCGAGGTTTACAAAGTCGGCGATACCGTTCAGGCCAAAGTCCTCACCGTGGACAAGGAAAACGAGAAGTTCACCCTCGGCGTGAAGCAGCTCACCGAAGATCCTTGGACCCAGGTTCCGGGCAAGTACCCCGTTGGTCAGATGATCACCGGTACTGTCACCAACATCACCGACTTCGGTCTGTTTGTTGAAGTGGAAGAAGGCATCGAAGGTCTGGTTCACGTTTCCGAAATCAGCCGCAAGAAGGTCAAGTCTCCCTCTGAAATGTTCAAGGAAGGCGACTCCATCGAAGCCAAGGTCATCCACGTTTCCGCTGACGAGCGTCGCCTCGGTCTGTCCATTAAGCAGACCAAGGAAGAGCCCGCAGGCGGCGGACGTAAGCCGAAGTCCTTCGGTGGTTCCTCCTCTGGCGATATCGCTGGTTCCACCCTGGGCGACCTGCTCCGTGAAAAGCTCGAAGAAGCTGCTGGCGACATCCCCACCGATGAGCCTGCTGGCGACGAAGAAGCCTAAGCGAGCAACAGCATGATGCGCATGGAAGACAGCCGTCCTCGGTTCTCCCAGCGCCACCCCCTTATGTTTGGGGTGCTCATGATTACTATGGCCGTGATCCTCTTTTTGGGGGTCACGGCCTTTGTTCGCGCTATGGGCTGGACCAGTGGGAACTTCGCCTTGGGCAAGGACTCATTGGGCGTTGTGCACATTGAAGGGATGATCATGGACTCCACGGATGTGGTGGACTGGATCAACACCCTGCGGCGCGATGAAGATGTCAAAGGCGTGTTGCTGCGGGTCAATTCCCCTGGCGGTGCCATCGCTCCCTCACAGGAAATTTATGAAGCCGTTAAGATGCTTGCAGCAGAAAAGCCTGTTGTCGCATCTTACGCAACCGTCGCAGCTAGCGGCGGGTATTATGCTTCGGTTCCATCGCAAATCATTGTTGCCAATCCCGGTTCCATCACGGCATCCATTGGCGTTATGGCCGAATTCATTACGGTCACGGAAGCGCTGTCCAAGCTCGGTATCAAGCCGGAAGTGCTGACCACCGGCAAGTACAAGGCGGCAGGGACGCCCATCCGTGAATTGACGGATGAACAACGCGAGCAGTTGCTTGGGATGATGCTCGACATGCACGATCAGTTCGTGTCCGACGTGGCCGAAGCCCGTGGCATGGAGCGTGCCCGCATTGAGGAAGTCGCGGACGGAAGGGCGGTCACAGGGCGTCAGGCCCTTGCGCTTGGTCTGGTCGATCTCCTGGGTTCCAAGCAGGTGGCCTTTGATAAGCTCAAGACCATGTGCGGCATAGAAGGCACGGCCATCCTCGTTGAAGGCCCCATCCATGAAAAGACATTCATGGAAGAAGTGCTTGGCTCAATCCAAATCGATATATCCGGCCTGACCAACTCCGTTGGTAGCTGGTCCTTCTCCTACAAATAATCTCGCCATTATCCATCCTTCACTTGAGTGGAACGGGATGCGTGTGTTGTGAACCGTTAGCGGCTCAGGCTACGACAGTAGGCTGTGAATGTGCACAGCAGGCTCGCGGCATCGTGTGTTTGAGTCACATTGCTGAGCAAAAGGGATGGGTCTCCGCCGTTCTCCAGTATGGCTTGCGCTTGTTCGGCTACATATAAGCGCATGGCTTCAGCATCGAATTCCGGGTGAAACTGGACTCCCCAGATGTGTTTACCGATACGAAAGGCGTGGTGCGGTTCGTGCTCGTTGTGTGCAAGAATGACGGCATCGTCGGGCAGAGCCAGGGCTGATTGAAAGTGGGTAGTGTGTGCTGGAAAAGTGTCGGGCAGCGTGCTGAAGAGCGGATCGTTGGCGGCTTGGTCTGTCTTGTGAATCTGCATGGTGCCGATTTCAGGCCCTTGGGGGTGTGGCCCGGCCTTGCCGCCCAATGCGTCAGCTACCAGTTGATGACCAAAACATATTCCGAGAATAGGTACATCATGTGAAACCGCATCACGAATCCAACCCTTCACTGAAGTGAGGTAGGGCAGGCTGTCATCCGTAACCATGTCATGTGATCCGGTGATGACGCACCCGGAAAAATCCCAGGATGAGGGCAATTCCTCTCCATTTTTCACGTCGCTGAAAACCCATTCATCCGCCCTTATCCCCATATTCCGGGCAGTCCAGTCTTGGAAGTCTCCATGCTTTTGGGCATACTGGGGAAAGGTACCGCCGGTGCGTATTACAAGATATTTCATGTCATGAACCTACAAAAATGTATGTAAATTGAGTTAGTTCAATTACAAATTTTGCGCCTGAGTTGAGCAGATGTCAATAGTCGTGGCCCTTGGGTGTTGAAATGGGTATAGAGTAGTCAGAAACAACGGAGTTACAATGCCTTCCATAAAATATATTCGCCAATGGAGCCGCCGCGATTTTATCCGGGCTGGCGGCATGACGGCTATGGGTATTGCACTGGGCGCTTGCGCTAAAAATCCTGTGACAGGACAAAGTCAGTTCATGCTGGTTTCCAAAGAGCAGGAAATATCCATGGATAAGGAAGCGTCACCGCATCAACTGTCTGCCGACTACGGTCCGACGCAGGACGCTCAGCTCAATGAATACGTATCAGGGATCGGGCATACACTGTCCAACAACAGCCATCGTCCCGATATGCCCTACAATTATAAGGTGGTGAACGCCAATTACATCAATGCGTACGCTTTTCCTGGCGGCACCATTGCCTGTACGCGTGCCATCATGTTGGAGATGGATAATGAAGCCGAACTGGCTGGCCTGCTTGGGCATGAAATAGGTCATGTCAATGCCAGGCACACCTCTTCGCGCATGAGCAGCCAGATGATGGTCGGTGCCGTGGCAGGCATCGGTGGCGCTGTTGTCGGCGCAACCCTGGGCGGTGAATGGGGTGCTCTGGCCGGAGGCTTGGGTGGAATCGGGGCAGGTGTCCTTCTCGCCAAGTATAGCCGTGACGATGAGCGCCAGGCCGATGCGCTGGGCATGGAATACATGACTCGCGCCGGATATAATCCCGATGGAATGGTTGGTCTCATGGACATGCTCAATGAGCAGCATGATCGTGAACCGAGCGCATTGGAAGTGATGTTCTCCACTCACCCCATGAGCAGCGAGCGGTTGCAGACCGCACGCAAGCGTGCTTACACCGAATATATGGGCGCAAGTGAATATTCCCTTTACCGTGAACGATACATGGATAATACGGCTTCGTTGCGCAAGTTGGCGCCGGCGATCAAGGAATTGCAGGATGCCGAAAAGTTGCTTGGTCAGAAAAAATATGACGCTGCCGAGGAAAAGTGCGCGGCAGCTCTTCAAATTGCTCCGGACGATTATGCCGGATTGCTGACCATGACCAAATGTCAGATAGCGAAGGAAAATTACGAAAAGGCGCAACCGTACGCCCAACACGCCAAGGATGTGTATCCGGGTGAAGCGCAGGCTCTCCAGCTTAATGGTCTCCTGCTGTTGCATTCCAAGCAATATGCATCGGCATACGAGAATTTTGATGCATATGAACAGAGTATGCCCGGCAATCCGTATACCGCTTTTTACAAGGGATATACGAGTGAAGGGATGGGAAATCGGGATCAGGCAGCACAGAATTACCTGCGATTTCTGAAACAGGTCAACAAGGGCGATCAGGCCAAACACGCCTATTACAAGCTTGTTGATTGGGGATACATCAAAGGTGAAGCTTCGCCGGTGGAGAATCCTCTTGCCGGACTGGCCTGATGCATTGCGGTCATCGGTTTGGGCGCTTTTGTTTGAATAGTTTATCTGTTAGTGTGAATAAATCATCTTATGAGGTGTAATATGAATATGTTACAACGGTTTATAGTTGTGTTGGCCATGAGTTTCGTTCTGGTCGCCTGTTCAGGTGGCAGTCAGGCTGATGGAGAAGGCAGTGGTGCTGCTCAGGATGGGTTCCCCAAAATGGGACTGGCTGAGCTGGATGCCTATCTTGCCGCCAACAAGGGCAAGCCGACAGCATTAATGTTCTGGACCACTTGGTGTCCTTCCTGTAAGCAGGCAATTCCCGAGATGGAAAAGCTGGCTAAGTCCCATGGCGATTCCGTGAATGTAATCACTGTCTCGCTGGACGAAAACGTCAGCGCTTTGGAAAGCTACTACGCTAACAAAGAGAAGGTATTGCCCGTATACCACGGCAACGAGGCCATTGCTCAGCGGTTTGGTGTTCAGGCCATCCCGACCCTGGTTCTGTTTGACACAGAGGGCAATTCGGTTTTTGCCAAGCCCGGCGTATACCCGCACGAAATGCTCACGAAGATGGCCGAAAAGATGATGGCAGGACAAAAGTGATTCGGAAGGCAAGAATAGATGACGTCAAGGCCATACACAGCCTGCTTCTTCTTACGAAGGAGCATGATGGGCTGGTGTTGCCGCGTTCGTTCAGTCAGTTGTATTCTCACCTCAGAGACTTTTTTGTAGTCGTTGAGGGTGATGAGGTTATAGGGTGTTGCGCCCTGAACATCATATGGGACAACCTTGCAGAGATCCGTTCTCTTGTGGTCTTGCCGGAGCATCGAGGGAAAAAACTCGGTCGCAAGCTCGTTGAGGCATGTCTTAGCGAAGCCGTGACCCTGGGCATATACGAGGTATATACCCTGACCGAGCAGACAGGCTTTTTTGCCCATCTGGGCTTTGTCGAAGAGGGGATGGAGAAACTCAATCAAAAAGTGTTCATCGATTGCATGAACTGTCCCCGATTCCCAGACCACTGTAACGAAGTGGCAATGGTACTCAACCTTTAACCGAGACACTCTGGTGTACGAAGATGGGACATAAACTCACCCCTTTCATTACTGCCGAACAGATCGCGGAACGCGTCGAATCTCTCGGCAAGGAAATAACCACAAGCTATGACGGCGACGAGCCGTTGGTTTGTATTTGCGTCCTCAAAGGCGCTTTTCTCTTTTTCTCTGATATCATTCGTAAAATCGATCGCGACATCGAAGTGGATTTTGTCCGTCTTGCCAGCTACGGCACGGCGACATCCCGCGGTGATGACATCGTTTTCTCCAAGGATCTGGAGATATCCATCGAAGACAAGGATGTGCTGGTCATCGAAGATATCGTCGATACCGGCCACTCCATGGACTTTCTTTTGAATGTTTTGAGGATGAGAAAGCCGAAGAGTTTGAAAATCTGCTCACTTATTGATAAGCATGAGCGACGAGAAAAGCAGATCACTGTTGATTTCTCGGGGTTCAAGCTCGAAGATGGGTTCATCGTCGGGTACGGCCTGGACTATGCAGAGCGCTATAGAGAGCTTGATGGAATTTACGAATTGTCCACAGAATAAGGATAATTGGAGATAGCTGTATGATCGTCACCTGCCCAAACTGCACCACAAGGTACAATCTCCCCGACGACAAAGTGCCGCCGGGCGGAGCCAAGGTCAAATGCTCCAAATGCGCCCACGTCTTCAAGGCCGGTCTGCCGCCGGCATCACCTGAAGAAGAAGTGGAAAGCCTGTTGGAGAATGACTCTCCAGCTCCGGAAGCCGGGGCCGGTGATGATTTTGACGCTACATTCGATGAAGTCGCGGCCGGACAATCCCCGGCAGGTGACGAAGAAATCCCCCAATCCACAGATAGCGACGAAGACCAAGCTGACGACGCTGCGGCTGAAGACGAGTTGGGTGGCCTCCCGGATGATATGTTCGAAGAGGACACACCTGAGCCGGAAGCAGACGCTGTTGAAGAGGCTATGGGGGCTGTTGAAGAGGAGTTCGGACCGGAGACCACCGAATCCGATGCCTCTGATGATATGCCCGGTGTCGATGATCTTTTCGATGACGTGGATGATCGCCCCGAACCCGAAGAAGGCCCTGCTCCCACGGGGATAGATGAAGAAGCCGCAGAGAATGTGGATTCACTGTTCGGTGATGACGACGAACTCTTTGACGACGACGAATCCGAAGATGCATTCGATGATGAGTTGGGAGAAGAGAGCGAGGACGTATCGGATGATTTGGAAGACGATGAATCCGACCTGTTCCTCAAGAAGCCGACGTCCGATGAAGACCTGGATTCCTCGTTGGCGGATGAAAAGGAAGAGGATGAGCCGATTCTTCCGGGTGAGACTGACTTCGAGCTGGACAAGCAGTTCGATGAGAAGCCTGAGAAGAAGAAAAGCAGCAAATCAATGGGCTGCCTTATCATTCTGGTCGTAACTCTTCTCTGCTTGGGTGGCGGCGTCTACTGGGCCATGACCAGCATGGATATCGGCCAATACCTCAAGAATGTTCCGTACGTCGGCAAGATGTTCATGGAAGAGACCGGTGGTGATGAACCTGCCGCGCCTGGTGAATCTCCGGAAGACCGCGTCCGAAACATCGAACTCAAGAATGTTCGACAGTACTACGTGGCTAACGAGAAGACAGGCAATCTCTTCATCGTGGACGGCAAAGCGGTAAATAAATTTTCCGAGCCGAAAGAGCGCATTAAGGTCGAAGTTGTATTGTATGATGCCAGTGGCAACGTGCTGACCTCCCAGGCCTTCCTGTGCGGCAACGTGCTTTCTCAATTCCAGTTGCAGGTTCAGACCCGCAAGGAAATTGAGGAAGGATTGGCCAGCGATGTTGGTATCCTTTCCAACAATATGTTCCTCAGGCCGGGGTCATCCACGCCGTTCATGGCCGTGTTCTTCGACCCGCCTGGCAACGTCAAGGAATTCCTGGTCAAGGTCGTTGACGTCAGCGATCCCGAGTAGTAAAAATACTCTTGTGAGCGCATGTTCAAAGGGGGGCGTTTTCTCGCCTCCCTTTTTCTTTTCCGATTAGCGCAATTCCAATAATGGCGGGCGTTTCTGCCCATCGGAAAACTTTGGGAAAAAAAGCACGAATATGTCAGAAACGCATTGACGAGAAAACACTCAGTGTGTTACTTCTCCTCCACTTGTGAAGGATTGCACTAATTGCTGTGTTTGCCAGTGGATTCCCGGAGCTGGTAATCAAAATCTTCACGAGGGTGTGACTATGTTCTTTTCAAGTGATGGACGTTGGAAAAATATCGTGCAGGTCGGTGGAACCGCCAGCACGATGGGGCTGCACATTGTGTCAGCCATCATCGTCGGTTTGACTTTGGGGTATTTTCTGGACGATTACTTCGGTACCAAGCCGTATCTGATCATGATCTTCTTTGTGCTAGGGGTCATGGCTGGGTTTAAAATGGTTTGGGAAGATTTCAGAAAATTGCAACGACGTCAGGAAGAACAGCAACACGGTTCTTTGAAACAGGAAGGTGAAAAGAGTGCTGGAGATGATTAATCGGAAAATTGAGCCCCTCCTTGTGAAGATGGGGTTTGATCAGACTGATACGCGTATCATCATCCGCAATCAGATTTACGTATCGCTGGGGACCTCTCTAGTGATCGTGCTGGTAACATTGTTTTCCCGGTGGTCCTTTGCTTTTTCGGCAGGAGCGTTACTCGCTCTCGTCAATTTCTGGGCGCTCGCCCGCATAGTCCAGAGTATTGTGCACGAGCCGAAGGGCGGACCATTCAAACTGTTTGTAATATTCATGGTGAAGATGACTCTGAGCGGGCTGGCCCTGTATTGGTTGCTAGGAGTCGAACGTGTTCCCCACTGGGGGTTGATTTCAGGTATCGGCACCGTTCCGCTTAATCTTACGGTGACAGGCCTGATGCTGATGGGGAACAAAAAGGCCTAGATTTTTAAGGAGGCTTGGATATGGGTTTCGCAGGCGGACTTCCGCATCCTCTTCTGTACGCTGACATGGTCAAATCCATCGGGCACTGGGGTGCCAGCATGGAACAGGCTCTTGGCGTCGCATCAATCAACCACGTGCTGTACATGTGGTTGGCAATGGGTATTCTTTTCACACTCGGTTTTATTGTTCGTGGCCGATTGCAGATGGTTCCCGGCGGGTTGCAAAACCTGTTTGAGACCATCATCGGCGGTCTGGAAGACTTCACTGTCTCCAACCTCGGCCAAGAAGGCCGTCAGTTCATGCCGCTGCTGTGTACCATCTTCATGTTCATCCTCGTGATGAACTACATCGGCCTGGTCCCAGGCTGTGATGCTCCTACCGCGAACATCAACACTCCCGCCTCCATGGCGATCATCGTGTTCCTGTTCTACAACTTCGTGGGTATCAAAAAATGGGGCGCCGGCTACATCAAGCACTTCATGGGTCCGGTCAGCTTTCTGGCTCCGCTCATGCTGATCCTTGAGCCGATCTCTCACATGGCACGTCCGCTCAGCCTGACTCTGCGTCTCTTCGGTAACATCCGCGGTGAGGAAATTGTCCTTATCCTGATGTTCTTCCTGGCGCCGATCCTGGGCTCTCTGCCGATGTACTTCCTGTTCGTTCTTGCTAAGACCATCCAGGCATTCATTTTCTTCATGCTGACGATGCTCTACCTGCAGGGTTCCATCGAACACGCTCACTAGATCGGTACGTTTCAACTTTGGGGAAATGGTCCTTGGACCAAAACAATATTAAATGATTCCATTCGGAGGATTCAAAATGAAAATCGCTAAGATTCTGTTCACCACCCTGGCTATGGTTATGGTTGCTTCCACTGCTTTCGCTGCTGGCGACGCAGGTGTCATGTCCGCTAAAGCTTACGCTACTGCAATCGGCATGGGCATCGCTGCTGGTCTCTGCGGCATCGGTCAGGGCATGGGCGTCAAGGGCGCTTGTGAAGGTATCGCTCGTAACCCCGAAGCTGGCGGACAGCTGTCCACCACCTTGATTCTCGGCCTGGCATTCATCGAGTCCCTGGCTATTTACGCTCTGGTTGTTAACCTGATCCTCCTCTTCGTCGTCTAGTTTCAGACTACCAAGAAGCTTATAGAGGGAGGCTCCGGCCTCCCTTTTTAAACCCGTAGATTGTTAAAATTTTCACATGGATGGCGTTGTTTTGACGCCTCAAGAGATTAATAAGGCATGAAAAGCGAACATATCCCAAAAGCCACCATCGGGCGCCTCGCCGTGTATATCCAGGTTCTTGAAAACCTGCTTCGTGACGGTAATGACGTTATCTCTTCTGAGAAGCTTGCTCGCGCTTGCTCGGTAAACTCGTCCCAGATTCGCAAGGACCTTGCGTATTTTGGTGAATTCGGAGTGCGTGGTGTCGGATATTATGTTCAGGAACTGATCACGTCCATCAAGCAATCACTCGGAATCGATAGAGTGTGGAAATGTGCGTTGATCGGTGTTGGAAACATGGGTACGGCTTTGCTGCGTCATCATGATTTCGAGAAGCGGGGATTCAAAATTGCCGCTGCATTCGATTGCGACCCTGACAAGATCGGGCGTGAATTTGAAAATCTCGAGATCGTATGTCCCACCCACCTGAAAGAGCAGGCTCCCGAGATGGGCCTTGAAATAGGTATCATCACCACACCACCCGACCGTGCTCAGCGCGCAGCTAACCATCTGGTTGATGCAAACATTCGTGGCATTATCAACTTTGCACCTGCCCGAATCAATGTACCCGCGCATATCCCTGTCGAATACGTCGACTTCTTTGATCACTTATACGCAATTGCATTTCAGATCACGCTAGGCAACGATTAATCGATCGCTGACATCTTTGACGGCGAGACATGGATGTGGCTCGCTGTATTTTTATGTGTTATGCTATTGATTTTGTCTATGAATAGGCGGTTTTTTATTAGAACTGTCTATCTTATATGGGGGCAAGAGAATGAACTCATTTCATATATTGAGTCATTTGGTCTAGTGAGAACCGTGGAAAGTCGAAGAAATTGGTTCAAAAAAAAGCCGTCCAAAAAAATGGGCGGCTTTTTTACTTGTAAAGTAAGTACGCATCAGGCTTTAAAGCGGTAGCCAACTCCTCGCACTGTCTCAATGAGTTTGGCGTATGGCCCCAGCTTTTGGCGCAGTCGACGAACATGGGTATCCACTGTGCGCGAGTATCCCTCAAAATGGGTATCCCAGACAGTGTCCAGAAGGTTGTCTCTTGTCTGGACTTTGCCAGCGCCGGAAACCAGCACGGTCAGCAGTTTGAATTCCGTGGCTGTCAGAGGAATTTCTTCTCCGTCGACGGAAAGTCGGTGTGCTTCAAAATCAACAGATAACCCATCACGTTCCCACTGTTTGGGTGAGTCTGGCTGTGGTGAACCTGAGCGACGCAGGATCGCCTTGATGCGCAGTACAAGTTCGCGTGGCGAGAATGGTTTGACTACATAATCATCGGCTCCGAGTTCCAGCCCGACAATTTTATCGACTTCCTCGCCCTTGGCTGTGAGCATAATGACCGGGATGCGCGCAAGGCTCACGTCAGACTTCAATTGTCTGCATGTTTCCAGTCCATCCATCCCCGGCATCATGAGGTCAAGCAGTACGATGTCCGGCTTGAAGGCAGCAGCCAGATTCAGGCCGCTTTGACCATCTTCTGCTGTGCCTACATCAAACCCAGCGGACGTCAGATTGTATTTCAGTAGCTCTCGAGTGTCTTTATGGTCTTCAATGACCAGAATTTTCTGTGCAGACACGGTAGAATCTCCTTGGTGGAATAGATTGTTACGGACTGCTATAGCCTACTGCGTGTTAAGTTCGTGTTACAGTAAGGTAACTTTATGCCAACGAAATGTCATTATTATCTAAATAATGAAAAGATGATTGATTGAACCCTCTTCTGGAAAAAATCCGACATTGGTCTTTTTTGTCCCTTAAGGGATTCTTTGAAAGGTCCGATAGATTGTGTAGCCAGCCAACAACACATATTACCAGGGACGGTAGAAAATATGTATTATCACGGATTTGATAAGAAGTTTCCGTCAGGGAGCAAGTATTGGACGATGTACGATGATCAACTCATCGGCATGTTGTTTTCCAAGATCGTCAACAAAACGATGAGTGTTGAGAACGGAGAGAACGACTCGGAAGAACTCGTAGATGAGATGGTGCAGAACCTGTTCGATCTCTGTTTTTACATCAACAAGGATTTTCACGATTGTTAGATGGTTTGTTCGATCCCTTATCCATTTTGCAAAAAGCCCGGTTAATCCGGGCTTTTTGTTTGGTGAACGAAGGTAAACGTCGCGATGTTGCCAAGTTTGTATAAAGTATATAAGTAGTCCTCTCCTGCAGCGACAGAGATTTTCCCAAGTATCAAGGCATTGCAAATTACATGAAGCCCACTAATACATCATCCAGCATCGCGCTCATCGGCGGCTTGTCTCCTCTTGGAGAGGCTACAGCGCGTATGCTTCTTGCCGCCGGTGACGCGGATATCCTCATCACGCACAGGCCGGATTCCTCCGGTGTGCCGTTAGATGATGCTCGTGTTTCCCATATCGCCATTGATGGGCTGGACGTGCATGCCATGGCCGATAGCGTCAAGGATTGCGACACGGTTGTCTGGTTCATTCATGACCGAAGCGCGGCGCAGGGCGTTAACACCACAGCTTTCCGAGATTTTGTTCACGGGATTGAGGGGAGTGCCGTAAGGAAGATCGTGTTCATATCTTCTGGTGGCGCCGTCTATGGCGAGCCGCTTTTGCTGCCGGTCGAAGAGACACAGATCCGCAACCCGCTTGATGACTACGGCATGGAGAAAAAGGGTATGGAAGATGTGTTGTTCGATCTCGAAGATGCATCCTCCATTCAGACGGCCATTATTCGCCCCGCCAATATTTACGGGGACGAGTCGTTAACCGGTCGATCAAAAGGTGTTGTCAGCAGTTGTCTGCAATGCCTGATGAATGGCGATGTGTTGTCGGTGTTCCATAATGGTGAGACCGTGCGCGACTATGTTCATGTTGATGATGTTGCTGCAGCAACCATAGAGGCGATTCGAACAGAACTTCCCCATGTAGTTTGGAATGTCGGGTCAGAGCTGGGGTACAGCACCACGGAAGTCATCAATGCGCTCGAATCCTTTTATGGTGGATCGGGTCTGAGAACAAAATACATCCCTGTGAGTGGAGAATTCATACGAAACAGTGTGCTTTCCACTGAATCGCTTCGTTCCCAATCCTCGTGGCGAATGACGAAGGACCCCATGGACGGATTCAGGGAACTTGCGCAAAAAGCGCGTAAATTGGCTGGAATATAATGAAGAGACCGCTGACAAGGCGGTCTTTTTTTTGATAAGTCTCTTTAGTTGCGAAAAGGGGCACTCCTTGAATGAGTAAACAGCCTTGGATCAGCACTGAACAAGTCGTCGATATCGATATATTCGCGTAGGTTGTTGCACAAAATGGATACCAGGTCCTGAGCACAGAGTAGAGACCATCAGCTTTTCCCAAAGGGTGATCAATGCTGGATTAGCCGCATGAAGATTGGGTTACGTTGGAGTTGCAGAGTTGCGTTTGTCACGACCATCCGCTATGTATGCTCCCCGACCCAATCCCGGGTCGGAAAAATCATCTGATATGAGGTACCGCGATGATCAGACCGGATTTTGAAAAAATGGACGGACTCGTCCCTGCCATTGCACAGGACGCCGAAACCGGCGAAGTCCTGATGATGGCCTACATGAATGAAGAAGCATGGGATAAGACCCTGGAAACCGGTGAGGCTCATTACTGGAGCCGCAGCCGCAACACGTTATGGCATAAGGGCGGTACCTCGAGCCATACGCAGAAGGTGAAGTCCATCCGCATTGATTGCGACGACGACACCTTGGTGCTTCTCATCGACCAGATTGGCGGCGCAGCCTGTCACAAAGGCTATCGCTCATGTTTTTATCGTGAAATGAAGGACGGTGAGGTGACCGAATGTTCCCCGCTCGTCTTCGACCCGAAAGAGGTATATAAATAATGTCTGAACAATTTCTCCGTCTTGGTGTCCCCAAAGGTTCCCTGCAGGATGCAACTCTCAAACTGTTTGCCAAGGCAGGCTGGAAAATCAAGCTGCACAATCGCAACTACTTTCCGGATATCGACGATGATCGCATAAAATGCTCCCTTGCCCGTGCACAGGAAATGTCCATGTACGTCGAGAACGGCACCTTTGATGTCGGCCTGACCGGCATGGACTGGATCAAGGAAAACAAATCCGACGTTGTTGTGGTTGACGACCTCATCTACTCCAAGGTCTCCAATCGCAAAGCCCGCTGGGTCCTGTGCGTCAAAGGGGATTCCCCTTACAAGCGCCCTGAAGACCTTGAAGGTAAGAAAATCGCCACCGAGCTGGTCGGTTTCACCAAGGAATATTTCAAGTCCATTGGAGTCAACGTGGATGTCACCTTTTCCTGGGGCACCACCGAGGCCAAGGTTGTCGAAGACCTGTGTGACGCTGTCGTGGAGATCACCGAAACCGGTACGACCATTCGCGCCAACGGGTTGCGCATCATCGCTGAGTTAATGCAGACCAATACGCAGCTCATCGCCAACAAGGAAGCATGGGAAGATCCGAAAAAGCGCAAGCTCATTCAGGAAATCAACATGCTGTTGCAGGGTGCACTCAAGGCCGAAAAGATGGTTGGTTTGAAAATGAACCTGCCCAAGGACAAGCTCGAAGCCCTCAACGGCTCCCTGCCGTCCCTCAATTCCCCGACCGTGGCGGAACTGCAGGACCACAACTGGCTCTCGGTCGAGATCATGGTTGAAGAGACCGTTGTTCGCGACCTCATTCCTCGTCTGGTGGAGTTTGGTGCAGAGGGCATCATTGAATACCCGCTGAACAAAGTCATCTAGACGGCGATTCACAAGATAGTAAAGCCGGATGATCCATATGGATCATCCGGCTTTTATTTTTGGAACTGTTGGTCGGATCGTCAGGATTTAATCAGTGACCAGAAGTATCGTTCATCACGTGCTGCCGGGTAGCTGGCCACATCAGCCAACTTCCATCCATCGGGAATGTCGGAATCCGCAGGTTGCGGGTCATTGGCAAGGATGACGATAATGCCGCCATCTCTGAGCATGGGACGGGTGAAGTCGAGAAGTTTGCGCCATGGCATGAACGCGCGGCTGAGGATGAGGTCGGCTGTTGCACTATGCCCGGACTCGGCCAGTCGTGTGAGTGCATCTTCGGCCCGGCCATGAAAAACATGCGTGTTGGCCAGTCCCATCCGACCAAGAACGGAACGCATGAAGAGCGAACGTTTTTCGCGCACTTCCACCAGCCAGTAGACGCCATCCTGCCAGATGGAGCGAAGGGGAATGCCAGGCAAGCCAGCTCCGGCTCCGAGATCGAGTGTCAGCGGTTGGTCTTCAAGTGGAAGCCCGTCCAGAAAATCAGCAAGAAACAGCGAGTCGACGATCAGCGTGTCGAAAACCTGCTGCCACGAGGATTTGCCGACCAGATTCATCTTCCTGTTCCATTTGATGAGCTGATCGAGATAGGTGCGCAAAAAGTCAGCCTGCTCATTGTTTAGTGAGCGACCGAGCTTGCGCGCAGCGTTGATTACAGCGTCTTGTGTGATTGCTTGGGTAGCCATGGAGATGAAATAAAATGTTTCAGGACAACAATCCAGTAGAACCTCATCCATGTTGCCATAAACCTGAGCGCCTCCCTGTTTAACAGGCAGGCGCTCAGGTTTATGGAGGTGTGACGGTTGATGGTTGTCACAGAGTGTGTCAGACGGTTTTGGCTGATCGTCTTGAGTCTCTTTTATGACAAGCTTGGGTGAAAATCCTTGATCTAGGTCAAGAAATGCATCTTTTCGGGCAAAAGGCTACTTGCCCTTGATGACAACGAGCGTCACGTCGTCGCGCTGGGAGCGCCTGCCTGCGAAGTGGTGAACTCTGTCTTCAAGAGCCTGCACTATGCGCTCGGCGGGTTGGTCGGCGTGTTCACGAATAACCTGCTTGATTCGAGCAGGTCCGAACATCTCGCCATCCGGACTGATTGCCTCCCATATCCCATCCGTGCCAACGAGTATGACCTGATCAGATGAAGGAAGCGAATGGTAGTTTTCGTGAAACAGCCAGTCGTCGATGACGCCGAGTGGGATATCGTTGCCCTTGAGCTCTGTGAACGTGTCGGTTGATCGGTCGTAGAAAAGAGGCGGCTGATGGCCGGCATTAACCCAGGTCATGTGCTTGGTCACAGGATCAAGGACAATGTAAAACAGGGTCATGAAACGGCCGGTCCCCTCAACGTCCCGGGCAAGGTGCATGTTGGCGGTCCCCACGTTTTGCGCAGGCGATCCGGGTGAACTGGTGGATTGTCGGATCAGTGCGCGCCCTTCGGCCATGAGCAGGGCAGCGCCTATGCCGTGGCCGGAAACATCGCCCACCGCAACGGTCACCAATTGGCAGTCCGGACGCTCGCACTCGATATAATCGTAAAAATCACCACCGGTCTCATCGGAAAAAGAGGCTGTGCCTGCAATGTCGACGCCTTCTATGGGCAGGGTCTGCTTGGGAAGAAAATGCTGCTGCACCTCATGGGCAATGCGCAGCCCCTCGCGCATGCGCTGGCTGTCACGAAGGGAGCGGATCATCGTGTTGGTATGCCCGGCGATAACGCCCATTTCGTCACTGGTGGTCACCGGCACCTGACGGGAGAGGTCGCCGTCGGTCACGCTTTCCAGCACACTGGTCTCGTTGTCGAAAAGGATACGGAGATTGCGTGCATACGAGAAGATCAGGTTGATGATCATGAGGAGCAGGAAGCCCATCACAAAGATGATTTCAAGCAGCACGGACCGCCCAAGCTCATCAACGGACGCTATGGTCAGATCCTGTTCGGCGAGCCAGTGAACATCGCGGATAATCACCAGAAGCATAATGCCGGTAATCAGAAGCAGGATCAGTGTTGCGACCAGCGAGAAGCGGCGCGTCAAGGGGCTGAAGCGGCTGGGTGGCTCGAAAGGTCCGCTGCCGGAAAGAGCCATGCGAATGACTTGCCGTTCGCGGGCAAGGGCAATGTCGAGAGCAGCGAACAGTCCCACAGTGAATATGCCCAGGACGAGCTTGAAACCACTTTCGAGCAGCGGGAAACTGTGCATGAACAGCAGGAGAAAAGCCATGATGATTCCTGCTGCAAAGTACAAGGCCAGTTCGACTCGGAATTGCCGGAAAGATTGTTGTATCGGTGGTGCGCATTCAACATATCGGGCTATGGCAAAAGGACGCAGCAGATAGACCCCTGCCATGGGAAGGAGAATGATGAGCCCGAGCTCCCAGACCGGGAGCTGTACCATGAGTGGTCAGACCTGGCCGCCGTACACGGCTCCGCCGAGTACGGTGAAAACGGCATATGCCAATGCGCGGAGGTCGAAAAGAGGTCGCATGCTGCTCCTGCGGGTTACTAATCTCTTTGCCAACAAGAGAATTCTCTTTTACCATAAGTGTTACGAGAAAAACCGACAAGTCTTTCAACGAGGTAGTTGCTACAATGAAAAAAATTAGCATGATCGTACTGGTGGTACTCGCTCTTATGGTTTCGACTGCGTTCGCAGGGCCGTTCCCTACGACTATTGCCGGTCTGACCCTTGGTGAGCATATGGGTAATCACCAAAAATACTGTGAAACAGGAGAAGCGACCCCTATACCGGATATGCCGTTTCTCAAGGAAGTGCATTTCATTCCTGGTGCCATTCCCGGCGTACGGGGAGGGAGCCTGACCTATGCTAATTGTGACGATGTCGATATGCTCATGCGGGTGAAGATCAAATTCCATGACCGCAGTCAGCACTTTTTTGACAAGTTGTATAAGAAATATGAGAAAGCGTATGGTAAGCCGGACAGTTATGAAGGCGATACGTTTCGTAATATCATAGCGTGGAAATGGGTCTTCACACGAGGCGATGAGCGCATGAGTATTTTGCTTATGTGGAGTAAAAAGGCTGAAATGCGCCCTGGAGTTTCCATCAAGATGACCTATGATTCTGTCATGGAAAATGAGTACCGTTGCTATATGAAGCAGCGTGACGATGAAGAGCGGCGCATGGGTAAGCATAGGAACAAGAAGGTACGTGATCTCGACGATTTCGTAGCCCGTTAAGATGAGTACTCTTTGCTGGAACGGTGTTGGTTTGACAACGCCGGAGGACTGGGAGCCGTCCGCTCTTGAGCGGGACGGCTTTGTCTTGGCCCGTGGGGACATGCCGTTATGTGAATTGAAGTGGCGGGTAGTGCATGGTTCCTTTTCTTTCAAGAAACACCTGAAACGTCTTTCCAAAGGCAACAAAGGCGCTGAGATGCGTCCGCTGCCT
>MDTD01107839.1_pt1 | contig 24716 bp, 25 predicted proteins | sample 811221 | NCBI WGS metagenome assembly MDTD01 (sample SAMN05326646, study PRJNA326480) | marine metagenome | isolation source: seawater | place: Pacific Ocean: South West | collected 2011 | reverse complement strand
TCTATTACAATATTTATAACTATTGTGCTAATTGTCATAAATAATACGGTTCCCTGTATTAGTGGAAAATCTCTTTGCATAATAGCATTAAGTAACAATCTACCAATACCCGGTAATCCAAAAATTGATTCTGTTAACACAGCACCTGATAAATAACTACCAAAGTCTATTGAAATTATGGTAATAACGGGAATAAGTAAATTTTTTAAACCATGTTTAAATAAAATTATATTTTCAGAAAGTCCTTTAGCTCTAGCTGTTCTCATATAATCCTTTTTTAATATATCTAACATAAAAACACGAGTATTTCTTGCAATTACTGCAATAGATCTTGTGCCTAATGTTAATATTGGAAGTATATAAAAATACCAATTTCCGTAACCAGTTGGAGGAAGTAGTCGCCATTCAACACCTACATAAAATATTAACAATAGTGCTATCCAAAATACAGGGGCAGATATTCCTAACAATGATATAAAAATAAAAATTCTATCAATAATACTATGAAATTTTATTGCTGAAAAAACTCCTATTAATACTCCTAAAATAGACGCAAAAATTGTTGCAGAAAATGCTAAAACAAAAGTGATTGCTGCTTTTTTATAGATTAGACTAAAAACAGAGGATTTTGTCTGAAATGAAATACCTAAATTACCTTTTATAAAATTTTTAAGATAAGTAAAATATTGGAGATGTATAGGTTGATCCAAGCCGAGCTCTTTTTTAATTTGGATAATTGTATTGTTATCGTAAAAATCACCGACCATAGCTAAAACTGGATCACCTGGAATAATATAAGAGATCATGAAGGAAATTGTCAGTACACCAAAAACAACTGGTATACTCTGTAATATTCTTTTAATTATATAATTCAACATTGATGGTTGTCAATTTACGAGAAAAAAATCCTTAATTTTGTTTTATAAATTATTACCAACATTTTAAAGTTTTATTTTATAAATTATTAAAATTGTTTGATTATATATTTCATCATAAGAAATTAATTAATCAAAAGTATTTTTATAAATATTCAAATTTTATTTATTATAAAATTAATAATATTTTTGCAGCGAGTGCAATTTTCAATATAGGTCAACATTATATTAATTATAAATTTTTGTTATGTTTATTCTTAAACTTTTCAAAGTTTAAGAATAAATTAAATAAGGTAACAGGTAATCAATGAATATATATATTTTCATTATTATTGCGATTTTGTCCGAATATTTATTATCAATATTAATCAATATATTGAATTTAAAAAATTTAAGTCACAATTTACCCGAAGAATTTTCAGATCTGTTTGATAATAAAAAGTATTCGAAGTCTCAACGATATACCAAGGAAAATATCAAATTTTCTTTATTTACCTCAACATTTTCTACAGTTCTCATTTTAGTAATCATTTATTTTGGACTGTTTAATTACATTGATTTATCAGTTAGAAATCTTGGATATAATGAAGTTATTAACGGATTATTATTTATAGGCGTATTGGCGATATTAAACGATGTGTTGTTCATGCCATTTAGCCTTTATAAAAATTTTGTAATTGAAGAAAAATTTGGTTTTAATAATATGAATCTTTCAATTTTTTTTATGGATAAAATTAAGGGATATTTTTTAATGTGTGTAATAGGAGCTCCTTTAATTTCATTAATTTTATATTTTTTTGAGATTTTTGATAGTAATGCTTGGCTATATGTTTGGTTTATTATTTGTATTTTTTCATTAGCGATTCAACCTGTTTTTAACATATTTATTACACCGCTCTTTAACAAATTTACTCCTTTAAAAGAAGGTAGTTTATTGTCTAAAATTAAATCTTATTTGTTAAAAGTAAATTTTCCTGTATCTAAAATTGATGTAATGGATGGCTCAAAAAGATCAGGTCATTCAAATGCTTATTTTAGCGGGATTGGTAAAACAAAAAGGATTGCTTTATATGATACACTTTTACAAAATCAAACAAACGAAGAAATTATAGCTGTTATTGCTCATGAGATTGGTCATTACAAGTGTAAACATATACAAAAAAATATTATAATTGGAGTTATTCAGTCTGGTATTACTCTCTATTTTATGTCGTTTTTTTTGAGAAATCCTGATTTGTTTAGTGTATTTAAAATGGAAAATTTATCTATTTATGGAAGTTTAATATTTTTCGGAATTATGTACGCACCTATAGATATTTTTACACGCTTTTTATTTAATTATTTATCTCGAAAACATGAATTTGAAGCAGATAAATTTTCAGCAAAAACAACAAAAAAACCCAAGCATCTGATATCAAGTTTAAAAAAATTAACCTTACAAAATTTATCAAATTTAAATCCTCATTGGTTAAATGTGTGGTTTAACTATACTCACCCACCAGTTTTACAAAGAATAAACTTATTAAAAACATACATACCAACAAACGATGATTAAAATTTTTGTCATATCATGTTCTATTTTTTTAACTTTTTTAAAAAGTGAGCCCATTTTTCTTTTGCATGGATTTTTAGGTTGGGGTAGAGATGAAATAAAAGACTTTCATTACTGGGGAGGTAAATTTGATTTAGAAAAATGGTTAAAAGAACAAGGATATGATGTACACACTCTTTCGGTTGGTCCAGTTTCTTCAAATTGGGATAGGGCCATTGAGGCTTATTACCAAATTAAAGGAGGACAGGTTAATTATGGTCTTACTCATTCAAAAAAATACGACATTATTCAAAAGCCGAAAGGTAAATCATTTAAAGGCTTGTATCCTGAGTGGAATGATAAAAACCCTATCCACATTATTGCACATAGTCAAGGTGGACAAACTGCTTTGATGTTAGAAAGGCTTCTTGAAATGGAAAATTCAAGTGAGGATTCAGAAATACTCTCTAAAAAATGCAAAGGCTGGATAAAAAGTATAACAACAATTTCATCGCCTTTAAATGGAACAACTTTAACAAGCATAGTTATGGATAATTTTCCGATGACAGTTAAGGCGGCTGTTTTTTTAGGTGCTATGTATGATGATGGGTTCTTAGAAAAATATTATAATTTTGATTTAGATCAATGGGACCTCAAGCGAGAACAGGATGAAAGCTTTCGAGAATTTTTGATAAGGATTAACAATTCATCAGCCATAAATTCAAAAAACCTATCTCAATTTGATTTATCTCTGCAAGGATCAATGCTTTTTAATAAAAATTATAGAACTGATCCAAATGTACATTATTTTAGTTACTCTACTTATTCTACTAAACAGTCTAAAAACAGCAAAAAACATCTCCCAGATTGGGCTATGAATGCAGATTTATGGCTGACTGGCACTCTAATTGGAACAATGCAGGCACCAAACGATAAATGGTACGAAAATGATGGAATTGTGAATACTTGTTCCATGCATTATCCATTTAGAGCAGATGGAACAGAGGAGCCAAGTTGTGAATTTATAGGAGAGTCTAAGCCTGGTTGCTGGCAGCAGATGAGACGTTTACATGTAGATCATCACCAAGTCATTGGACATGGTTTTTTTAATAATAATATAGAATTTTTAAAAGAATTATATGGTAATCATTGCCAAATTTTAGAGGATATTAATTGAAAAAAATTCAAGCAGTTTGTTTTGATATGGATGGAGTAATTATTGACACGGAGCCACTTTATGAAATAGCAGAAACAAAATTATTTAAAGAATATGGTGTTGAAATTCCAAAAGAGGACTGGGTCCTTTTTAAAGGTTGTAATGAAAAAAGATTTTATGATTTGTCAATGGAACGTTATGAGATTAAGGAAAATAAAGAGAAATTTATTGAAAAAGGAAGAGAGTATATAAAAAATCAATTTGATCAAAACTTAAAGGTTATAGATGGTTTCATAGATTTCCATAGATCTTTAAAAAAAAATAAGATTAAAACAGCATTAGTAACTGCATCTCCTAAAGAAATGTTTGACTATGTAAATTCAAAATTAAGATTTGACAAAATCTTTAACGAAATAGTATATGGAGGTATGACAAAAAAAAATAAGCCTAATCCGGCTCCATATTTATATGCAATGAAACAAATGAAAGTATCTTTTAGAAATTCTGTAATAATTGAAGACTCTTTGCATGGTATAAAATCGGGATTAAATTCTGGAGCATATGTGATCGGTTTTAGAGGGTCTATTCCCGAGGAACAGTTACATATAGCTAATTATGTAGTGAGTAATTATTCAGAACTATCTATTCAAATTCTAGAAAATAAATTAGCGTTGTTTAATTGATTATAAAATTCATTGAATAGATAATTATATGAATATATCAGAAAAAATAATCGATTTAAATCTAGAAACAAGTATAATTTTGAGAAAAATTGCGAAGGATTTAGGTCTGACGTTGTCTCAGGTGCAACTTTTATTATCAATTCCATTTAGTTCTATATCAATGACAGACTTGGCTAATTTATTAGGAATTGATAATAGTACATTAACTCGAAACTTAAATAAATTAGAAAAAAAAGGTTATATCAAGCGCACGAAAGACTGTTATGATAGGCGAATATATAAGATATCGCTTTCGAAAAAAGGATCTATAAAAAAAAATTCAATTGAAAATAAATTAAATGAAGTAAGTATTAAAATTTTGTCTGTTTTAAACTATAAAGATAAACATGATGTTTTTCAATCATTGGAAAAGTTATCATGGGTATTAACTAAAATAAGGCATGAATAAATTTTGGAGTTCTCAAAAAATTTATATAAATGGTACAAATATAAAAATATTTCTCTACCATGGAGAGGCGAAAAAGATTTATATAAAATATGGTTGTCAGAAGTGATGCTTCAGCAAACTCAAGTTAAAACTGTAATTCCATACTATAATAAATGGATAGACAGGTTCCCTACTATCGAATCTGTATCAAATGCATGTGAAGATGAAGTATTAAAATACTGGGAAGGATTGGGATATTATTCTCGTGTTCGTAATTTTCAATCTGCCTGCAAAACAATTCAAAATAAACATAATGGTAAAATACCTACAGAAGTCAATGATTTTTTAAAATTAAAAGGTGTTGGAAAATACATATGCGCTGCAGTTTTATCGATAGGACTAAATAAGAAAATTCCAGTAATTGATGGAAATGTTAAAAGAGTAGTTTCAAGATTTTTAAATTTAAAGAACGAAATAAATAAGGAAGTAAATAATATTTTTTCATTTCTTTCGAGAGAAATATCTGTTTTTGCGAAGCCGGGTGATTTTAACCAAGCAATTATGGATTTAGGACGTTTAATATGTAAGCCAAAAAATCCGAACTGCAATCAGTGTCCCTTAAAAAAAAATTGTATTTCACTAAAAAAAGATATGGTTTTAGAAATTCCTAATAAAAATCGAAAAGCAAAAAAGCCACACTACAAAACTATTGTTACAGTGATAGAAAAAAATAATAAAATATTATTGTGCAAAAGAAATAAAAAAGGATTATTGGGAGGAATGTGGGAACTTTTAAACGGTAGAATAAAATCAAATGAAACCCAAAAAAATGCTTTACAAAGAATTTTGAGTTATTATGGCTTTAAAATCGATTCTGAATATTTTATAGGAACATTAAAACATCAATACTCCCATTTTTCTATTGAACAAAAAAGTTATCAATGCTTGTATAAATCAGGTAATTTAACCAGCGATGAACATTCAGAATATAAATGGATTAGTTATGATGAAAAAAATAATTATCCAATACACATTGCAAGCCACAAAATATTAAATAAAATGAAGGAAAAAAAGCTGTGATCAATATCGTTATATCAATTATTCGCTGGATTATTTTTTTTCCAACTGTTATAATAGGCTTAATTATTTTTATAATACTTAGCTTTATCAACGTAAAATTAATTTACAAGATATCAAAACCAATATGTTTTGTATTAGCATATATTTTGGGAGCAAAGATAAAAGTTAAAGGTCATTTTCCAAAAAATAAAAAACTAGTTATTATGAGTAATCATTGTAGTTTTTTTGACCCATTTATTTTTCCCTTTTTTATGAAGGGAATTTATACAGGAATAGTTGCAGATTATAACTTAAAGTTTCCATTATGGAAACAATTCTTATTGCGTTTAAATGCAATACCAATAAATAGGAAAAATAGACAAGAGGCCATCAAAGGAATTCAAAAAGCAGAACAAATACTTAATAAGGGGATTAACATTGCAATATTGCCTGAAGGAACAAGAACAGTAAGTGGTAAACTAGGAAAATTAAAAAAAGGTGGTTTTCATCTAGCAATTAATACAAATACAAGTATAATCCCTGTAGGAATAAATGGAGCTTTTAAATTAATACCAAAAACAACTTGGAGATTAACTCCATGTGATATTGTTGTAAAAATTGGAAAACCAATTTCTACCTCGATATATAGTTCAGAAGGTGTTGACGGAGTTTTAAAAATAATAGAAAATGAATTAAAGTATTTATCAGGAGAAATTAATTGTGTCTCATCAAAAGGAGAGTGAAAAATTTGAAATTAAGTGAAATGATAATTATTGTTACTGGAGCATATGGTGCAACTGGTAGTGAAATAATAAAATATTTTCAGCCTAGAGTAAAATTTGTTGTTGGAACAGTAAGAAATATAAACATGAGATGGAAAGAAAAAAATGGCATTTTCCTCACAAAATGCGACCTATTAGAAAATGATCAAGTTGAAGGATCTATTGAGCTAATTCTGGACAGAATAGGTATACCGCATGTTTTAATAAATACTGTAGGTGGCTTTAAAATTGGTAAAAATGTTGAAAATTGCACTAATGAATGGGATAAAATGTATGAAATTAATTTTCAGACAACATTAAATTCGATTAATAATATTTTGCCGATTATGAAAAAAAATAATTTTGGAAGAATAATTAATTTTGGAAGCCGTTCAGGAGAAAAAGGCATGGCAAAAGCTGGGCCATATTCAGCAAGTAAAGCTGCTATTCATAATTTAACAAAAACTATATCACAGGAAGTAAGTGACAATATTACTTGCAATGCTGTTTTACCTGATATAATTGATACTCCGATTAATAGAGAGAGCATGACTGGTGAAAATTATAATTCGTGGACAAGTCCTTCAATAATCGCAAACAAAATTGAAACTATTATTAAATCAAAGACTAATGGTCAACTTATTTTGGTTTAGATGCAATTATTTAAGTTTACCCATTTTTTTTTATCTGTCGTATTCTTTTTAAACTCTTTATTGTTATTGACTACTTTTTTATTTTCAAAAAATAAGTTTAATTCATACGCAAAATTTTTTGCTAAATTGGACTGGCTATTATCGTCCTTATTATTTTTTTCAGGAATATTTTTAATTTTGCTTTTACCTCACCTTTTTCAAGAAGCAAAATTTTATTTAAAAATTATTATTGCATTTTTGATTATAACTATATCACATTATTTTTATTCTTGTTATAAAATAGCAATAAATAACAATAATTATACATTTTCGCTAATTAATCTGAGAATTATAATCTCATTTTTAACCATAATCATCTTTCTTATCACTAATCTCAAATTATTTTTATGAAAGAAGTTTCATTTTATAAAGCACATGGAACTGGGAATGATTTTATTATTTTTATTGAGAAAAACTTCCCCAAAAAATTATTTGAACCGCATTTCATAAAAAAAATATGTAATAGAAAAACTGGAATTGGTGCTGATGGTGTAATTTTTACAAAACTTATCTCATCTGACTTATTTGAAATTGAGTATTATAATTCTGACGGTACATGGGAGACGTTTTGTGCTAATGGTTCAAGATGTGTCGGAAAAATATTAATTCAAAACGGACTTATCGAAAATAATTCTACTTTTAATGCTGGTGATGGTGAACACACTTTAAAGGTTGAAAATAATATTGTATGGATAAAAACTAAACCACCAATTTTTAAAACAAATGAAATTAATTGCTACGGATATACTGGAAAACATATTGATAGTGGTGCAAAACATTTTGTTACTATTGTTAATAATTTGAATTTAAAAAATGTTAAAAAATTTGGTCCAAAAATCAGGTATTCAAAAATTTTTAAACCGCTTGGACTTAATGTAAATTTTTCAAAAAAAATATCGAACAATAAAATAAAAGTGATTACATATGAAAAAGGTATAGAGGAGGTTGTACTTTCATGTGGTTCAGGATCTGTTGCTTCAGCATATTATATATATAAATCATTAAGTCTACAAAGTCCACTTAAAATAGAAGTTTTAGGTGGTGAATTAAATTTAAAATTTAATGAAAGCTGGGACGATGTATGGCTTGGAGGCCCAGCCGTTATTGTGTTTAAATCTAAACTTAGATTTAACAATATAGATATTTGTGATTACCAATAATAGTTAAGATCAATCATGGGAAACATACTCCACTGATTTCCAAAAGGATATTCTGCAAAATATAAATTATATCCAAAAATTAATTTCATGTTTGATTTAAAATACCAAAAAATTTGAAATTTATGTTCAAAAGCAATGTCATATTTATCTTTTGATGTAAAACGAAGGGTATTTGTTACATCAATTCCAACAGTTGACATAATGAATGATGAAATATTAAAACTAGATATTAAGTTAAATTTAGAATTATACATATTCATCCTTGGGAATACATAAGGAATATCGATTGTTATTCTTTCATCAATACTATTATTGGAAAAAGTAAAAGCTATACCATTGTAGATAGATAAATACATTCTATTTATGATATTTTTTGTGGAGTAAATACCTAGTTCAGATACTAATATATGTGGGATATTAACCTCATTAGTATTTGGAGTAATTAAACCCCCAATACCATCTTTTTGAATAATTTTTAAAAGAGGTGTTGGATAAGTAAGTTTTAGGGAATAGGCATTCTCAATATTTTTAATTAAATGTATTTTATTTTTTATCTTGAGATTAGGAATTACAAATCCCAATATTGGATGTATCGAATATTCTTTGTTATCTGTTTTAGCTAATATAAGAGGAGAGAAGATACCTATTTTTTTTTGTCCAAATTTTTGTATAAGTGCAGTATTTTCTGAAGGTAAATCACTTGATAATATCTGTGATAAAATTAAAAATTTTATAAGCCTCTTCATTTAATTTGCTACCTGCAAAACAACTTTCATTGTAACTGGCACATGATCAGATATGGTTGTATTTCCCTGTAATGTTTTACCAGATCCAAGTTGTTTTTCTAAATTCGTAAATAAGTAATCTAATTTTCTATCTAAATCTATATTAGTTCCAGGGCTATGCGTAAAGTGTATACTGTTGTTTTTATCTGTAAAATTTATTGCTGGATTATAATTCACATAAAGGGGCATTAACCAAGAGTTTTCTGTTGAATCATATTCAAAATATGAACCGGGTTTGTGAGGACCACCATTATCTAAGTAGTGGTAATTTTCATTATCGCATTTATCAATATTGCAAAAATCAGGCACAGAATGGTTTTCATCGACAGGAGGTAATGAATTCAAATCTCCTCCACTGACAAATTTAAGTTCATTATTATTTAGTTTATTTAAAGTTAATATGTATTCTTCTACATGTTTCCTTTTAGTTGAATCGGTCGCAAATGCGGTTAAGTGTGTATTTACAATATATAGCAACTCTCTTTCAGGAACATTAATTTTAGCTTTTATAATATTTCGTCTTAAATAAAAATATTGCTCTAAGGGATCTTGATCAGTCATTAAATCTAATTGTATTCGTTCACCATCAGACAATTTCCATCGAGAAAAAATGGCGTTTCCAGAATTAATTCTACCATAACCATTAAATGGAATGATCTGTGCTTGATGCATTGAAGCATAGACTCCATAATTAAGATGTGTTTCATTTAATATATATTGAACTTGATCAATATATGCACTTCTTTTTGAATCAACATCAATTTCCTGAACAAGCAAAATGTCAATTTCTTTATTATTAATTACATTTACTATTGAATTTAAATTATCAATGATCTCACTTTCTGTCAAAAGAACTCTATCACCACAGTGATCACCAAACCAATCTATTCTTCCTGCACCAAACCGTATATTCCAAGTCATCACCGAAATTGTATCTTTTATTAAACTTTGGTTTACAACTTCTAAAGAGGTATATTCAACTGCTGATTCAACGTCATCAAATGTAGTTACTAACGAATTACAGGATAAAAACAAAAGGATTATTATATAAAAATATTTAATTACTATACCTTTGATTGACAATAACGTTACTATAATGATATCATCATAAGAATAAAGAATCCTCCAATAAACCCAAATTGTCCTTTTCTTATAGAAGCTAATCTTAAATCTCGTACTTCTTTTTCATATTCAGCAAAATAAATTAAATTTTCTCTAAATGAAAAGTTTTCTTCAGCAAACTTTTTATCATAGCGAGATAATCTCACTTTTTTTTTACTTAAAATATTTGGAATCCCATATGTAGTACCTATTAATGTAGGAATAAAAAGGGTCCCGTTATCATCAATACTGAGAGTCAATAGACTTGAAATCATTGATAGCCATAAGCTAAAAGGACCACCACCAACAGACCACAAAAAACCATTAAAATCAGTTTTAGCATTCACTTTTGCAAGTTGTACTATATCTTCGATACTAAATTGATTCTGTATTATCTTAGATTTTTGATCTAAATCAATACTTTTAGATAATATTTCATTTCCAGTTATAGGATCGTATGAAATCTCCTTTTCTATCTTGATCTTTTTTTTAATATTCACAGTGTCAAAAACATTAAAACTGTCTTGATTCTCTTGAATTAAAATTCCAGTGTAAGGATCAAACTTTAATTTAAATTGGGCTGAATCTTGAATTAGTTCTCCTGTTGTGGGATTGTATTTTTCACCAATTAAAAAAGATGATAAAATAAATACATATATTATATATTTAACTGTAATCATATTTAAAATTCGTAAAACTTCCAATAAATATCTAAATATGGTCTCTTAAAATGAATTCCGAGTCTAAAATTATTATTAATTGCATACAATAATCCAAAATCAAAGTCAAATAATGTCGGCTCACCTGATCCATTATCAAAAATAAAATTATTTCCACCACCATTATCATTGAAAAAGTCATTGTAAGAATCAGAAAATTTTTGATTTACATAGCCGTTATCAAGCCACATAGACCCAACAAATTTTATTTTTTTTCTTAAATCATATTCTAACGAAGCCCATGCTCTAAAAGGAATTATATCGTAAGATTTGGGGTCCCAAATATATTTAAAATTTCCTTCTTCTTTATTTGATAGTTTATTAACTCTAAAAAATGCAGTAGATGTTTTTAAGCCTATTGACCATCCAACATTGCCTCTCCCTGTTGGATTTTTTCTTCTTGAAGAATAAACACTAAAAAACTCAAAGTATGGAGAGGTATCTTGCTCAAATAGTTCTTTATAGTTTGTATAGTCTTTTTCATCTTCTCCGCAGAATTGTTCATTTGGATCGGCATGACCGCCGTTTATATTGAATCGACATATAGTATTATCACTGTTACTATCTATTATTTTAACACGATCGGGATATTTTGATATGATAGAAGATAAAGGGTATTGACTGTGTAATGTAGCTCCAATAGAAAAAGCTTTCTCTGTATTTGCTTTTTTCTCATGATAAATTCTCCATTTCGGTGAAATATTTAAATCACCATTAAAATTATCTGCGAACTTGGTTGTTAGCATAAATCTGTCCGTTAGCCCATATCCAACGGATAAAGCGCTGGCATAAAAAGCATTTGGTTCGAGTGGGAAAGCATTTGGATCCAAAAATACATTAATTAGTTGAGCTTCCCCTTGATAAAATTCTTTAGTTACTTCAGTTTTTGGAACCAATCGTCCACCCTGGAATCGGTCTAAACTCTTAATTTCTTTTTTGTGTATATTTACCTCTCCATATTTAGATTTAATTACAATTCGTTCTAGATCTTCTTTTATAACTGGACCTTTATATCTACTACCATCTTTTTTTAGTAATGACACTGATTCTTCTAAAATTTCATTAACAGGTATTTTAAGATTTCCATCAACTGTATTTATAGAACAAATACCATCATCAATTGATGTAATTGACCCATCAATTACGTTACCATCAACCATGTAAAAACGTTTTGACATACCCACTTCTAGCGATTCTGCAATCAATAAATCTTCATTATTTACCTCTTCTTTTATGAAAGATTGCATTAATGGTTTTGGAGGATTTTCAGATTGAAATAAATTGATAATTTGAATTCCTTGATTTCTAGACAATCCATAAATAGTTGTACCGTAATTTTCGATTAAATATTTGTCCAAGCTTTCGTTGGAAAATCCATTTTCGGTTGCAAGTGCTTTTATTGCATCTGTTTGAGCTGGCAGGATATTATCTGCAAAATTAAATGATGTAATTATAATGATAACTGATAGTATTTTTTTCAATATTTTACCCTTTATTTTTAATAAATTGATATTAATATAAATATTACTTAATATTTTATAAAGTATACAAATACCTTGCCAATAAATATTTTATTTACAAAGTTTAATTTAGTTTAAGATTTAAAGATTTTATTTTTTGTTGAAGATACTGCCTTTTCATACCTAAAATCTCTGAAGCTTTTGTGATATTATAATTTACACTTTCAAGAGCTTCTAATAATAACTCTTGTTCAATTGGTAATAAATAATCATGTTTGGCATTTTTGAATGAACGACCATTTAAATAATATTGTCTATCTTTGGTTGATTGGATTCTAGAAAATAAGATTTTTTTATTTAAAGTTTCCTCTGATAAAACAACAGTATTTTCAATAATATTTTTTAATTCTCTAACATTTCCAGGCCAATTATATTTTTTTAATTTGTTTATTATATCGTCATTTATTTCAAAATTAGGTTTTGAATAAATTGAACAAAATAATTGAATAAAATATTCAATTAGTATGGGTAAATCGTCTAAATGATTACGTAGTGGAGGCATTTCTAATTCAACTACAGAAAGTCTATAATACAGATCTTCCCTAAATTTTCCTAGGGTCATTTCTTTTTTGAGGTTAATGTTTGTCGCTGCAATTATTCTTATATTAACAGGTATCTGTTTTTCACTTCCTAGGGGTGTTATAAATCTTTCTTCTAATACTCTTAAAAGTTTTACCTGAATATCTTTAGACATCTCGCCAACCTCATCTAAAAACAAAGTGCCCTCATTTGCTATCTCAAACTTACCTTTTGTATCCCTAACCGAACCTGTGTATGATCCTTTTTTTGAGCCAAATAGTTCAGATTCTATTAAATCCTTTGGTATTGCACCACAATTAATTGCCACAAAAGGTTTATCTCTTCTTTCACTATGATTATGTATTGATTGCGCTGCAACCTCTTTCCCGGTTCCACTTTCACCTAATATAAGAACTGTTGCATCAGTTTTTGATACTTTTTTCATTAATTCTTTAACTTTTATTATATCGGAACTTTGCCCCAGCAATTGAGATTTATTGATTGTACTTTTTAAAATTTTATTTTCTCTTTTCAAAAAGATTTGTTTGGATGCATTTTTTATTAAAGACCTAAGTTCATCAAGTTGAAATGGTTTACTAATATAATTCCATGCACCTTTTTTAAGTGCTTCAACGGCTACACGTTCTGAACCATATGCGGTCATTAAAATAAATATAGTATCTAAATTATGGGACGAAACTTCATTTAAAACTTCAAAACCATTTTTTTTAGGCATATTGATATCCACTAATAAAATATCAGGAGATTCTTTTTTAAATATTTCAATTGCTTTACTACCGTTGTCAGCTTCAAAAACAATGTACTTTTTTACAAGCGAACGTTTTATTGCTATGCGTGCTGTTTTTTCATCATCAGCGATCAAAATTTTAATTAAACTCAACGTTTATCTCCTTTGGTAATGTGATTTTAAATTCAGCCCCTCCTAGTTTACCATTTTTAACTGAAATATCGCCATTAAGCTCTTCTACTTTTGACTTTACAATTGATAATCCCAAACCAGTACCATCTTTTTTAGTTGTATAAAAAGGTTCAAATAGGTCATTGGTATCTCCAATACCAGGACCGTCATCAGCTATAATAACTTGAACTTCATTATTATTCTCGTAAGTTTTGATTTTAATTAATTTCCCCTTATTTTTGCAGGCCTGAATACCATTTAAAATTAAATTGAAAACAATTTCTTTCAATTTAGTGGGTATACTAGAAATCATAATTTCTTTCTTTGGTTTGAAAAAGATATCTATTCCATGATTTTGTGCTTCTTTAATTACTAATCGAATTGTTTTATTTATTACTGTATTTAATTTGGTTGAAATATATTTAGATTGATCTTTTGGATTTGCATATCTGAGTATTTCATTAAGTATTTCAGATAAATCTTCAATTTCTGACCTGATTGTTTTTAAATCTTTTTTGAGCTCTTTTCCATTAGGTTCTTCTTCTTCCATAACCTGAATAAGTGTATATATTGAATGTAAAGGATTTTTTACTTCATGACTAATACTAGCAGAAATTTGCCCAAGGGTCGAAAGCTTTTCTTGGCTAATAATAGCTTTTTCTAGTGCTATTCTACTTTCAACAAGCTTAAAGTTTTTTAATGTTAAAGCTAATTGATTTAAAATTGTGTTTAGTAAATGAATTTCATTAGAATTGAATTCATATTTGTATGATTTTAGTTTTATCCCTAAAATAGCAATTAAGTCATTAGAATCTTTTATTTTTCCTATTAAATCAACATCATTTTTTATCATCCAGTCATAAAGATCTTTATTTACTAGTTCTTTATGAACAATTGGATTTAGATAATCATTTAGAATGTCTTTTTCAACGCCATAAGTATTTGAAATAATTTTGATATTCTTAATGTGTAAAGATGGTCCTAATCCATTTAATAGCATATTTTCAATTTCTTTTAGATCTGATATTTGTTTTAAACTTTGACTAATATTGTGTATTGTTGTCTTGTATTTTTCGCTGTCTTGAAAAAAAAATTGGTTCATTTTACGCAGTAAATACATTCTCATAGGATGAAATAGAAATACCAAACTAATCATTAATATAATTTTCACCATATCGACATTTATCATTTCATAATTTGATAAATAGCTAGTCATGTTTTGAATTCCAAACTGATATACAATAATGATTAGTGCTGTTAAGATAGAATATAAAATGGTGGGTTTTATCAAAACATTTAAAAATTGATACCTAACAAGATAATAACCAAGTGTAGTTCCAGGAATAAATGCTATAAACAAAAATAATAGTCGAATAAGTGGAGCAATATCAGGTGTCCAAGGATGTAGCGGTAGAATAATAGCTACTATAATCGATGAAAAAATTAAAAAGAAACCATTTATAGGAAAATAATTATCAAAACGTTTCCACCGTTGATTCCCTTTTAAAAGGAAATTAATAAATCCAGATAATCCAGTACAAAATGCTAGCCAAAATGAAAATAATTTAAATTGAAAAGGAGTGATGTTTGATGTCAGTACAGGCCACGGTAATACATTGTAATTATCAGTATTTCCTATGAATCGATATAAAAAATAGAAACTTAAAATATGCAAGACTGCATATATAAATGGATTTATTTCATTATTATTTTTATAATCTTTATACGCTAAAAAAGAATGCAATAAGCTAGCAGGTAAAAATGAAAGACCAATTAAATTAATTATCCAGCCTGTTTTATATGTATTTGTAAAATAATCTTGAGCTAAAGCAATAGCAAAAAAAGCTATGAAGTTACCGAAGAAATATAAAAAAATTGTAATTCCAAAAAATAATACTATTTTTTCTTGATTAATAGAATTCTTTTTAAACAGGAGGGCATATATTATTGTACCGTATAGTATTACTCCTAAGACAGATAATATTAGGGATAATCCATCAATAAAAGTGAATTTTGTTATTAGTGCAAGTTCCATCTTGCATTATTTTAAGGATAAAAGTACCTAAATTAAAATTTATTATTTGTTGTTTATGCTAACTGATATAACTCCATAAATTATTAGTAGACCTCCAATACAGCTTAAAAAAGGTAATATTTCATTTGCAGTATACCAAGCATATAGCGCAGCAAAGACTGGTTCTAAGGCGAAAATAATAGCAGTTTTAGTTGGAGATAGTAATTTTTGTGCCCACAACATTATACCTATTGCAATAAAAGTTGCAAGTATACCTGTAATAATAATCGCAATGATTAATCTTTCAGACCATATTATTTGTTGATTATCAATTGCAATGTAACTTAAAAATGATAAAATAGTTACTGTTGCTAATTGTATAAAAAATAATCTTAAGATTGACAGATGTGATTTTGTATATAAGTCTTGAACGATAATATGACCTGCAAAAGATATTGAGCAACCAATAGTTATCACATCACCAATATTTATATTATTCCCAGAGGGATTGATTAATAAAAAAAGCCCTATTATTGCTATAAAAATAGATAGCCACGTTTTAAGAGTAATTTTTTTATTATTAAATATCCATAAAATAAACGGAACGATCAATATTGAAGTGCCTGTAATAAATGCGGACTTACTTGCTGATGTTAATTGTAAACCATAATTTTGAAATGCATAGCCTGCGTGTAATAATATGCCGCAGAGGATTCCACCATAAATCTCCTGTTTTGAAAACTTTTTAAACTGATAAATTATAAGAATCAATGTACAAAATAAAGCTATTGAGAAACGTAATGTTGAAAATGCAAACGGGGGCGCATCATTTAATGCTTCTTTAACCATAATAAAAGTGATACCCCGAATTGCAGTTGTAAATACTAGAGAAAATTGAGCAAAAGTTTTATTTTTGAATATATTTTTTATCATAATATATAAATTACGATAATGCTTCTTCCCATCTCTACAGTAAACTGTATTATTTACAAAATGAAAAAAATAAATTGAACAAAATCAGAATAAATTATACTATCTGTAAATAAATAATTTTACCCAAATGAAAAACACAAAATTTTTTATAACTATACTAGGCATCTCTCTTGTTACGCTTGGATGGATGGTAGTTGATTTTGAATCTGAAGAAGTACCATTCATATCAGTTGAAGATTTATTGCAACATCATGAATCATTCGTTCAAGAAAAATTTAGACTTGGAGGAAATGTCATTGAAGGATCAATAAAATATTCTAACGATATGTTAGATATTTCATTCCATTTAAAGCAAGGCGAAGCTATTTTACCAGTAACACATCACTCTGCCGCTGTACCAGATTTATTTAAAGACGGTTCCCAGGTAATTGTTGAAGGAACTTATAACAAGGGTATATTTGTTGCAGAAAATCTTATGACAAAATGCGCTTCAAGATACGAAGAAGAGTCAGGTTATGAATCTATGAGTGAAAAATCAATATGATATCAGTTTTTGGTTCTTCACTTATATCCTTAGCTTTATTTTTATCAATTACGAGTTTCTGTTTTAATGTTTGGTATTTAAAATCACATGACATTAAACTTTATGTTTCTGGAAGAAATAGTATGATTGCTTCGTGCTTTTTGGTTATCATTTCTGGTTTTACCTTAGTTTTTGCCTTGTTTAGAAGCGACTTAAGTTTAGCCTATGTCAACAAGTATAGTAGTATATTTACACCAACAATATATAAAATAAGTGGCTTTTGGGCTGGAATGGAAGGTTCTTTACTCTTTTGGACATTTATTTTAGCTATTTACACTTTAATTGTTTTATACCAAAATAGAGCAAAATACATCAGCTTGATGCCATGGGTTACTATAACAATATCAATCATACTATCATTTTTTTTACTTATATGTGTTGCCTTTGAAAATCCATTTACTCCTGTTGACGGACCTATTAAAATGGGATCCGGATTAAATCCACTTTTACAACATTGGGCTATGTTACTACATCCGCCTATGTTATATTTGGGTTTTATTGGATTTACAATACCATATGCATATGCTATTGCTGCTATGGCTACACAACAATTAGATGCCTCTTGGATTCGTCTTACAAGGAAATGGTCGTTATTTACTTGGTTACTTCTTAGTGTCGCAATAGTTATGGGTGGAAAATGGGCTTATATGGAATTAGGCTGGGGTGGATATTGGGCCTGGGATCCTGTTGAAAACGCTTCTCTGTTTCCATGGCTAACAGGAACTGCATATATACACTCAGTTATGATTCAAGAAAAGAAAAATATGTTAATTAGATGGAATATGATACTAATTATGGTAACATTTACATTAACTATATTTGGTACATATTTAACTAGAAGTGGTATTGTTTCCTCAGTTCACGCTTTTGCTGCAACTGATTTAGGTATCTGGTTCTTCGGCTTTGTCGTTTTTCTTGTTTTATTAAATGTTATTTTATTGGTTATAAGGCACAAAGATTTAACCTCTCAAAATCAACTTGATTCGTTTGCTAGTAGAGAGGCAGGGTTTGTGTTTAATAACATGATTTTTGTTGCTATGATGCTTGTTGTACTCTGGGGAACACTTTATCCAGTAATGACTGAAGCGATACGAGGGTTTCAAGTAAAGCTTGGACCAACATGGTTTAATCAAAAAACTATACCATTTGGCTTGGTTTTACTTGGTTTAATGGGTATTGCTCCTTTATTAGCATGGCGTAAAACCTCGTTAAGTAGTATAAAGCGTAATTTTTTATTACCTACTATCATATCTTTATTTGTTGGCTTAATTCTATTTGCGCTTGGAATAAATAAATTATACCCTTTAGTTACACTAATTCTTATTGTTTTTGTTTTCTTAACTATTTACTTGGAGTTATATAGAGGAACAAGGGTAAGAATAAAAAATAGAGATGAAAACTGGGTTGAGGCGCTTGGTACAATCATATCAAATAATAAATCACGTTACGGTGGATATATTGTTCATATTGGTATTTTAATGATGTTTTTTGGGTTTGTTGGAAAAGCTTACGATAAGGAAGCAGATGTTTCCCTTAATCCTGAAAGTCCAAAAACAATGTTAAATGAATATACGTTTGAACTAAAAAATTACTGGAAGGAGACACCTCAAACAAATCCAAGCACGCGTAGAAATCACCATGCTTTTATTGCAGAAATTGAAATTGACAGAAATAATGAATATTTTACTTCCTTATATCCTGAAAAAAGAATTTACACAGATCAGAATAGTCAACCACATTCTGAGGTTGCTTTAAAGACAACTTTAAATAAAGATTTATATTTAATCCTTGGTAGTTTAGATCTAGAAAGCGGAATTGCTACCTTAAAGATACGAATAAATAATTTGGTTTCATGGGTATGGATTGGCACTTTACTATTGATAATTGGAACAGTCGTTGCAATTATTCCATCGAAAAAAGTAAATGAATAATTTTATTTTTTTAATTACTCTATCATGTTTATTTGGAGCGGAATTTAAATCTGAGAGGCAACATAGAATTGAACAACAATTGCATGCTCCCTGTTGTTGGGGCGGAGTTATTGCAGAGCATGATTCTCCTAAAGCAGAATCAATTAAAGCTATAATAAAAAATATAATAGATGAAAATTTTGATTTAAAACTAATTAATTCATCATTATTAGCTACATATGAAAATAGAAATATTTTAGACTTAGCTAAAAATAACATAAAAGAATTCATGACTGATGACGAAATAATTGAATTTTTTGTTATGATTCATGGAGAAAAAATTAGAGCATTACCTGAAAATAAAGGATTGGGCTGGTTGGCTTGGAACTTACCTACTTTTATATTGTTTTCAAGTCTGGTTACTGCATATTTTATAGTCAAAAAACTTACAAAAACCACAAAACCTAGTTCAATAATCATTAATAATCAACAAAAAAAGATAGTAGATAAAGCAATGAAAGATATTGGCATATAATGATTCCCTTTTTATTATTTATAATTTTTATTGCTACAATATTTTACACAATTCAACCACTTTTCATGGAGATTAATTTCGATTTAAATGAAAAAAAAACCATCCTTAAAGTTTCAAAAAAAAGACAATTAAAAAGTTTGTTAAAGCAGATTCGAGAAATAGAATTTGAACGTGATATGGGTATAATTTCTAAAGAAGATTTTATTAGAACAAATAATGAATTAAGGTTAGAAGCATCAAAAATAATCAATGAAATTGATAAAATTAAACAATAAAAAAAATATAATTTTATTAATTATAAATGAATTTCTACAATGTACTTAATAATTGAAAATTTATCAAAATCTTTCAACCGAAATCTTGTATTGAACAAATTAAATTTAGAAGTTAATAAAAATAATATAATTGGCATTACCGGTGATAATGGATCAGGGAAAACTACTCTTCTCAAAATAATTTCTGGACTAATGAAACCAGATAGCGGGAAGGGTTTTATGTTTAATTCTCCTTTGTTTAATTCAAATTATAAATTCTTGAAAAATGTGCTATATTGGGGACACGATCAAGATTCATATTCATTCTTATCACCAATTGAAAATCTCAAGCTATTTCTTAAAATTAGATGTCAATATAAAGGTGACCAATATATTAAAGAATCACTGATTGAAGTAGGTCTAGGTTCTTTTATTGATAAGTCTATGATTGATTTTAGTGCTGGTATGGTTCAGAGATATCATTTGGCAAGAATGAAACTGAGTGATTGGGAATTTTTACTTTTGGATGAACCTACCAACGCTTTAGACGAAAGAGGATTGATGCTTTTAAAATATATGCTAAAAAAGTATAAAACCAGCAAAACGACTTTAATAGCATCACACAACCTAAAGTTTATTAAAAGTCATTGCGATGTTACTTACAAGTTAATAGACGGTAAATTAAGAGATTTTAAATTTAATTGAATTCAATATTTTTTACTTTAATTAAAAAAGAAATATCTCAAGAGATCAAAACCAGAGATACATTATTATCTATGGTTATATTTGGAATTTCCACATTATTATTTTTTGTTTTTGCTTTTAATCCAAATTCTACTGCAATAGAGAAATTTTTACCTGGATTAATATGGATGACATTGATTTATTCGTTAAATATTGGAATTACTAGAAACTTTGCAAAAGAAAAAGAATTTAATGCAATAAATTTACTATTAACCTCTCCAATAGATAGGGGATATATTTTTTTATCAAAAGTAGTATCTTTTATTATATATTTATTTATTTCCCAAGTTATTTTAATTCCATTATTTCACTTATTCTTAGGGTTTTCGTTAATAAGTAATTATAAGTTTTGGCTATTAATTATGTTAGTTAATTGGTCTATTTCTTCATTAGGTGTTTTAGTGGCAGGGCTTGGCTTTCGTTCAAAAATGGGTGACGTTTTAAATATATTATTATTTTTCCCCTTATCCACACCAGTTTTAATATCAACAGTTAAAGTAACAACAATTTTATCAAAAGGTTTAAAGTTTTCCAGTTATAGTTTTTGGGTAATGATTATTTTTTCATCTGCAGTTTTATTAACAATTCTAGGAGTTTATTTATTTGACTATTCAATGGAGGAGTAATTGAAGTTTTTTTTAAACAGTAGATTGAATCTAATTTTGACAATCTCAACATTAGTAATTTCAGTAATCAATCTTTACATTATCATTTTTAAATCGCCAATGATAATAGATCAGGAATGGGCTCAAAAAATATTTTATTATCATGTTCCCTTAGCTTGGAACTTTTTTTTAGCATATTTAATTGCAATGATATATAGCTTCAAGTATTTGATAAATAGAAAAGATATAGAAGATATAAATGCTTTGGCATATGCAGAGATAGGTACATTGTTCTGTTTATTAGTATTAATTACTGGGCCAATCTGGGCTATTCCAATTTGGGGAAAACCTTGGACCTGGGAGCCTAGATTAACTACAACTTTATTAATTTTTATAACTTATTTAATATATTTTATGGTCAGAGAATTTTCTGGAACTTTAGAAAAAGGTGCAAGACTTGGTGCCGTTGTTTGTGTTGTGGCTTTTTTACAAGTTCCATTGATATATTATTCAGTTGATATGTGGTCTCCTGAAATACAAGCTCACCCAAGTAGAGATACCGTTAAAAAATCATCGGATTTAGTACAGAATATCTTTTTGTTTTCTCTTTTTAATTTTAGTTTGATTTTATTCTTAATGGTTAGATTTAGAATTTATGTAGAAAAAAAGTTAAGGAATTTTAATGTATAAGGGATGGTTTTATGCTGTTATAATAATTGTTTGGATTTCTATAATTATTTATTTTTTAATACAATTAAAAAAAAATAAGTGAAAAAAATCACAGCAATATTTTTTGTTATTAAGTTAATAGCTATAGTTTACTTCCTAAATATAAAAATTTACAACTTGCCTCCATTAGGTAAATTCCTTGATCCATTTCATGGTTTTTTAAAACTGGTAAATTCTGACAAACATGTTAAGACAAGTTACACTTTTTCTAAATTGAATGATAATGTAGAAGTAGTAATTGATAATAATAAAATACCTCATGTTTTTGCTAAAAATGAGTATGATTTATTTTTCACTCAAGGATATTTAACTGCTTTTGATAGATTATGGCAAATGGAATTTCAAACCCACGCAGCAGCTGGTCGCTTATCAGAAATAATAGGCAGTAAAGCATTTGATCATGACAGATATAAGCGTCGAATAGGTATGATATTTGCTGCAGAAAACGGTTTAATAGAAACAAAAAAGTATAAAAATACTTATTCTTCCATAAATGCTTATGCTGATGGTGTAAATGCTTATATTAATTCATTAAATTGGGATGAATATCCTATAGAATATAAAATATTAGACTATAAACCTGAAAAATGGACAACTAAAAAAACACTTTTATTTTTAAAATCAATGGCATTGACTTTAAGTGGGCGTTCTCTAGACTTGAATAATAGTCAAATTAAAAACCAACATGGTATAAATGTCTTCAATGATCTATATCCACAATACCCAAATTATATTGATCCAATTATCCCTAAAGGAACCATTTTTGATAAACCATCAATTTCTATTATACCGCCAGATACAGCATATAGATCGAAATCATATCAAAATAAAATATTAATTCAGCCAGATAAAAGTAATGGTAGTAATAATTGGGCTGTGGATGGATCTAAAACAAAATCTGGTTTTACTATGCTATCTAATGATCCACATCTTCAATTAACATTACCTAATATTTGGTATCAGATACATCTTAATACTCCAAAATTTAACGTATATGGTGCATCATTACCTGGTGCTCCATGTGTAATAAGTGGTTTCAATGATTCAATCGCTTGGGGAGAAACTAATGGTGGTGATGATGTTTGGGATTGGTATGATATAACATTTAAAGATAAAAATATGAACGAATATTATTTTAATGGTTCGTGGGTTAAGACAAAAAAAAGAATCGAAGAAATTAAAATTAGAGGAAAAAAAAGTTTTTTTGATACCGTAACATACACTCATTTTGGACCAATAGTATGGAGTAATATTGAGCAAAATAAATATTTAGGAGACGGTGAAGAAATAACAAATGTAGGTCGCGCATTAAGATGGTTAGCGCACGATCCAAGCGTTGAAATCAAAACATTCTATGAATTAAATAAGGCCAAAGATTATAACGAATTTGTTGAGTCTCTAAAGTATTTTACATGTCCAGCACAAAATTTTGCTTATGCTGATGTTAAAGGAAATATTGCAATGTGGCATTCAGGGAATACACCTGTCAAATGGAAAAATCAGGGAAGATTTGTTATGGATGGAACGATTAATGATAATTCATGGAAAAAGCAAATACCCCATATTGAGAAACCTCACATAAAAAATCCTGAGTCAGGATATATTAGTTCTGCAAATCAACATGTGACAGATGACACTTATCCTTATTATCTGGGATCACAATTTGTAGAATCATATAGAGGCGAGAGAATAAATCAAAAACTGACTGAATTATATGATGCAGAGATAAATGATTTTATTAAAATGCAGATAGATAATAAAAATATAATGGCAGAAAGGATATTACCATTACTTTTAGATACTCTTCAAAATTATTTAGTTAAAAATGAATATTCATACGCTTTTCAAGAAATAAGTCAGTGGAATTATTTTTATGACGCAGAAAAAGTTAGTCCTACAATTTATAACAAATGGATAGATTACATTGAAAAGTTTATATGGCAAGATAATATTGGTAAATTAAAAAATGGCTTTTCTTGGCCAGACTATTCAAGATTAGAGCAATTATTATTAAAAGAACATAATTCAAGATGGATAGATAATATTGATACACATCAAAAAGAAAAATTTGGTACAATGGTTAAAGAAACTTTTGACAGTACAATAGTATATTTAGAGAGTAAACACGGAAATATCTCTTCTAAATGGACTTGGGGTATATCAAGAGGCACAGATATACATCATATTGCTAAAATTCCTGGATTTGGCGAAATGAGAATAATTACAGGTGGTGGTAAATTAATTCCCAACGCTACCAGAAAAAATAATGGACCTTCATGGAGATATGTTGTAGAAATGTCACGTCCACCTAAAGCAAAAGGTACTATTCCAGGAGGACAATCTGGATATCCTGGAAGTAAATTTTATGTAAATATGTTAGAAAATTGGAAAAAAGGTACATTGAATGATATTAATTCCAGTTCAAACATTAATGACATATCAGGTCAGCTAATAACTTTTAAAAATAAAAAATGATATACTTTCTACAAAATTATTCTTTAC
>MDTD01069296.1_pt1 | contig 24717 bp, 18 predicted proteins | sample 811221 | NCBI WGS metagenome assembly MDTD01 (sample SAMN05326646, study PRJNA326480) | marine metagenome | isolation source: seawater | place: Pacific Ocean: South West | collected 2011 | reverse complement strand
CCGTCGGCAGGCCGCCTTAGCTCAGTCGGCAGAGCGATTCACTCGTAATGAATAGGTCGGGGGTTCGATTCCCCCAGGCGGCTCCGAAATTCTCGGGAGCGGGAACACCCGCTTTATGCTTCTTTATAAAACTGCCCGAAATCGCGATTTTTATAAGGAAGTATAAGCTCGGTGGCCGCCCCGCAGCAGCGAAGTCCCTACACGCCGGGAGCCATCGCGCTCCACCTGCCCGGTCGCGACGTGCACCTGGCTCGGGTCAGCGTGCACCTGACGAACCTGAGCGTGTACCGCGAACTCGACGGTAGAGTCCACGTGTTCGTCGGCCCGCGCGGAGTCGGCAAGACCAGTCTGCTGCGGGTCGCCCAACGTGACGCGCGGCAGCGCACCTTCACCACCGTCTGGGCGACGGGCGGCGACTCGGTGTCGCTGTCGGTCGACCTCGCGAACGAGTTCGACAAACTCGTCACCGCGACATGGACGGACACCGCCAAGGCCGCGCTGGCCAAGACGCTGAACACCGTGCGGCTCAACTTCGGGGTGGCCTCACTGCAACTCGCGACGCCTACCGATGCCGACAACACCGAGTTCCAGGGAACCGCTCGCGCCCTCCAGGAGGCGATCACCGCGGCCGCACGCGGGGTGACGGAGGCCGGCAGCCCGGGTCTGGTGGTGTTCATCGACGAACTGCAGGCCGCCGATGCGGTCGGCATCCGTGCCCTGGCCTATGCCTGGCAACACATGCAGGCTGAGGCTCCCGACCTGCCCGCCGCGGTCTTCGCGGCCGGTTTGAGCCACACCCAGGACACCGTCGCCAAAGCTGTCAGCTTCGGGGAGCGATTCGAGTACCGGCACCTGAACAACCTCAACCGTGACGACGCCACCCTGGCGCTGACCGCCCCCGCCCTGGGGGTCGGTGTGGGCTGGGAACAGGGTGCGCTCGACGCCGTGCTGCAGGAGACGCAGGGCTATCCGTACTTCCTGCAGGAATTCGGCGACAAGATGTGGGAAGCGGCCGGCTATCCAGGGCCTGGTGGGGCGTTGACGGCCCAACACTTTCCCGCCGCGCGCGAGCAGTTCATCGTCGCGCGGAACATGTTGTTCCGATCGCGGTGGAAACAGGCCTCTCCCGCGGAGGCGAAGTTCATCACCGCGATGGCCTCGCTCGGCGACGGCGACGTCAAACGCCGGGATGTCGCCGCCGCGCTGGCGACCACATCGACCGCGATCAGCATGGCCAGGCAGTCGTTGATGGACAAAGGACTGATCGAGCAGTCCTCCCGCGGCAGTATGCGGTTCACCGCCCCGGGCTTCGCCCAGTACATCCGCGACTACGCCGACGTGGACGCCGACGGGTAGCCGTCGTGGCAGGTCCGGTAGCGGTTCAGTCGCCCAGCACCTCGCGGGCCACGTTGCGGGCGGTGTTCGCGGCCGGGAAACCGGCGTAGCCGCTGGCGTGGTAGATCACCTCGGCGATCTCGTCCTCGGTCAAGCCGTTGGTACGGGCGATCGCCACGTGGTGGGCGAACTCGTCGGTGGCCCGCAGCGCGATCAGGATGCCCATCGTGACCAGGCTGCGGTCCCGTCGGCTGAGTCCGTCCCGCCCCCACAGGCTGCCGAACACGTTCTCGATCCCGATCTCGAGCAGATCCTCGCCGAACTCGCCCTGGCTGGGATTCACGTCCTCGTCGGGCAGCACGCCCGGCATCAGCTCGCGGAAGACCTGGAAACCCTGTGCGCGCATGTCGTCCATGCCGAGCAGCCTGTCACGGGTCAGCGGGGTGCGACGAAGCCGACCGGTCCGGAGGCCAGACACACCGACAGCGCTGCGGTGTCGGCGCGCACGGTGATGGCGTCCCCGGCTCCGCTCAACCGCACGAACACCCGGTTCAGGCCCGGACGCACCGGGACCCGGACCTCCTCGCCCTCGGACAGCGCCACGACGATCGAACCGTCGCTGTTGGCCAGGTAGTTGAGCTCGGCGGTCCAGTCGGCGGGAAGCAACGGCCCGTCCAGCGCCAGCACGGCGGGGAAGTCCGGCTGCACCAGGTAGCCGCACTGCGGAAGGGGCCCGGGGGTGATGCTGCGCACCCAGGTCACCACCGCGTCGACGACGTGACCCGCGCTGTCGAGCATTCGCAGTTGCGTTGTCGAGTCGGCGAATTCGGGTCGATCGTCGAGCAGGGCGAACATGTGCGAGGCCAGGTTCTCCGGCCACGCCACCCGTTGCAGCACCAGCGGGTCGACCTCCTGATCGAGCAGCGGCGCATCCGACTCGGCGCGGGCGGCCGCCAACCCGGCCTGCGCGGTGCGCAGGTAGGACCCGGTGGGGTTGTCCTGCCAGCTCCTCAGGAACGTCGCGGTGGAGTAGAGGCTGCTGGCGACGAACACCGATGTCAGGCCGGCGAGCGCCACCGACCGGACTCGGGACGCATCGAGGCGAAAAGATCCGGGCCGATTCGGCGCGCACAGCCCGACCGCTGCCAGCAGCGTCAGCACCAGAACCAGATCCGGAAGGTAACGCAGCGACTGGGCGAGCTCCAACGCGGTGAACCGCGACGAGCGCATCAGATAGATCGGCACCTGGCACGCCGCGACATAACCGAGAGCGGTCAGCCACACAGGTCCCAACCGTTCTTTGCGGTACAGCGTCACCGCCACCACGGCCGCCAACGCCGCCCAGCCCAGCACCATCACGACGGAACCCGGTGTCGCCCATGGGGAAGCCGGTGCCCACCGCTGCCACTGCCAGGGCCCACCGATCAAACCGGGTACCACGCCGTGGGTCACCGAGCGCGCCAACAGATCCCACGTCATCGCCAGGTCGAAGCTCCACCGCCTCTGGTCGACCACCAACAGGTAGACGCCCACCCACGCCACCGTCACCGCCAGGCACGCCAGCCACACCCGCGCTCCCCGGCGCCACACGTCGCGGACCGAAACGGTCGCTGTCACATGGCCGTACAGCGCGACGACGGCGAACGCGACGAACGGGATGATCGCCGACTTCTCGAAGAACAACAGCCCACCGACGTACACGAGCACCGCGCTCACGGCGTAGCGCCGCCGACCCGTGCGGATCAGCAGGATCACATCAGCGCACACCCACGCCATCGCGGCCGACATCGGCAGCGAGTTCAGCCCGGCCGCCCACCACGCGTAACTCGGTATCGCCAGTGGCGTGAACAGCGCGAACGTCAACGGCACCAACAGAGCAGGCCGCCAACCGAGGATCACGTACAGGGCCCGCAGCAGGGCCAGCGCCGCCAGCGCGGCCAGCACCACCAGGCTCAACGCCGGGCCCACCCAGTTCAGCGGGGCCAGCCGGGTGATCGTGCCCGCCAACAGGAACGCTGCGGGCATCACGTGGCCGTCGTGGTCGTCGAACAGGTAGGCCGGCGACAACAGGGGCTGCGTGCCTGCCCTGCCGACCAGAATCAAGTCGTCCCAGTAGAAATAGCCACCGGACGCCAGCACCGCCCGCACGGCCAGATGCACCGCGATGAGCAACAGCGCGATGCGGGCGGTACGGGAATGCACGAGCACTATCGGGGGTAGGTGTCCCCGGCCGCGCGGCGCGCCTCCCACGCCGAGGACACCATCTCCTCCAACGAGTGCCGCATGGTCCAGTCCAGGTCGCGGGCGGCGAGATCGCCGGTGGCCACGATGCGGGCCGGGTCGCCGGGGCGGCGCGGCATGATCGTCGGTTCGAAGTCGATGCCGGTGACGGTGCGGATCGCGGTCATGATCTGCGCCACCGACGTACCGGCCCCGCTGCCGAGGTTGTACACCCGCTCCACCGGCAACCCGTCGTCGAGCCGGCGCGCGGCCGCGACATGAGCCAGCGCGAGATCGGCGACGTGGATGTAGTCGCGCACGCAGGTGCCGTCGGGCGTGGGATAGTCGTCGCCGTTCACGCGCGGGGTCTCACCGCGGTACAGCATGTCGAAGACCTTCGGGAACAGGTTGTGCGGGCTCGCGTCGAACAGCCGCGGCGACCCCGACCCGACCACGTTGAAATAGCGCAGGCTGGTGTGCCGGATGCCTGCGGACCGTCCGACGTCGCGCAGCAACCATTCTCCGATGAGTTTGGTTTCCCCGTAGGGCGACTCGGGTGTGGTCGGGGTGGACTCGTCGACCACCTCGACGTCGGGTGTGCCGTAGGTGGCCGCGCTGGAGGAGAACACGACCGCCTCGACCCCGGCGCGCTGCATCGCTGACAGCAGGGTGACGGTCGCCGTGACGTTCTGCTCGTAGGTGTGCAACGGCCGGTTGACGGACTCGCCCGCGTACTTGTACCCGGCGACATGGATGACCCCGCGTACCCCGTTGCGCCGCAGCGTGTCCTCCACCAGCGCGCCGTCGAGCAGCGTGCCCTCTACGAACGTCGCCGTGGGGGCGACGAACTCGGCGAACCCCGTCGACAGGTCGTCGATGACCACCACGGGGATCCCGGCGTCACACATGGCCTGTGTCACGTGCGAGCCGATGTATCCGGCACCCCCGGTCACCAGCCAACTCATCAGCGTCTCCTTCGTCGTCGCCCGCAGCGTATTCGCCGGGCAGCGGTCAGCGTCCGGCAGGGCTGTCGCCGGCCAGGGCCACCAGGTGCGTCGCGATGCCGAGCAGCGGCCCGCACATCAGCGCCACCACCGTGCGCACCTCGAGGGTCAGCGGCAGCAGCAGCAGCAGTGCCGAGGCCAGGGTCGCTGCCAGCCAACCCGCGGCGTAGGCGCGGTGCAATGCGGCGGCCACTGCCGCGGCGCCTGTCAGCGTCAGCAGCGCGATGGCCACCGCGGCGGCGGTCAACCAGGCCAGCAGGGCGCCGTCGGCCTGGTATTGCGGGCCGAACGCGGTACGCAGGAACCACGGCCCGACGAGACCGGCGACGAGCACCCCGAGCGCGCCCAGTCCGGCGACCAGCGCGGCCGGTGCGGCCAGCGCGCGCACCCGATGAGCACGCTGATCGACGAAGTAGGCGATCAGGTTTCCCTGCATCGCGGTCAGCGGCACCAGCAGCGGCGCCCGGGTGAGGGTGACCGCCAGGATCACCACCCCGCCGGTGGCGCCGAGGTCCCCCGAGGTGGCCTGGAGCAACACCGGAAAGCCCATGACGAGGACCGCGCTGGCCCCGGCGGCGGTGGTCGAATGGCCGACGCCGCGCAGAAAGGTCACCGTGTCGGCGGGGGTGTGCACGCGCGCCGCCGCCCGGGCCGCGGGGGAGAGGGCCAGCATCAGCACCCAGCTGACCGCGCCGGCGACCGTGGCCCACAGGTACCCGCCCAGCCCCCAGCCGATCGCGAAGCTCGCCGCGGCGACCGTGACCCGCAGCACCGCGTCGGTCACCATCAGAGCGCCGTACCCGGACCACTGGTTGCGTCCGGCGAGCATGCCGAGCAGCGTGGTGTGCACACAGAAGCCGGCCAGCCCGAGGCTCAGCAGCGCGATGCTCAGCGCGCGATCCTCGACGAACACGTGGGCCGACCACAGCGGGGAGGTCAGCGCGATCAGCGCGGCCGCCCCCATCCCGACGCCCGCACCGATGCGCATCGGACGGCTGCGGCCCGGCTCGCCCCGTGCCGAGCGGACCTCACGGGTGCTCTCCTGCAGCAGGCCGAACGCGGCTCCGCTGGCCAGCCCGAACGCGCCCCAGAACACGCTGAACACCGAGAAGCCGGCCGGCTCGAGATCCCGGGCGGCCAGATACAGCACCGCGTACCCGCACAGTGCCGACACCGCGGTCGCCGCCCCGACGCGCACCACACTGCTGCGGGTGACGGCCCCGGATGGGCTGGCGGCGGCGTCGGTCACGGCAGGTCCAGTGGGGGGACCTCCGCCGAGTACAGCCACGCCGCCCACAGCGGGCGCAGCGAGTCCTCGGTGTACTGCGCGGCCAGCGCGATGAAGTCGTCGGTGACGACGCTGGCGTGCCGGTACCGCGATGTCCACTCCCTGAGCAACGCGAAGAACGAGTCGTCGCCGATGCGCCGGCGCAGCGCGTGCAGGGCCAGCGCGCCGCGCTTGTACACCCGGTCGTCGAACATGTCCTGCGGCCCGGGGTCGGCGAGGACCAGATCCTGCGGCGAGTCGACCAGCCGCCGGTGGTAGTGGCGGGCCCAGTCGTCGGCGCTGCGCTCCCCGCAGTGGTCGGACCACAACCACTCGGCGTAGCAGGCGAAACCTTCGTGCAGCCAGATGTGGCGCCAGCGTTGGGCGGTCACGGAGTTGCCGAACCACTGATGTGCCAGTTCGTGGGCGACCAGTCGCTCGGAGCCGCGCCGGCCGTCGCAGTGGTTGGCCCCGAAGATCGAGATGCCCTGCGCCTCGAGCGGGATCTCCAGATCGTCGTCGGTGACGACGACGGTGTAACCGTCGGCCAGCGGGTACGGACCGAACAGCTTGACGAAGAGTTTCATCATCTGCGGTTGGCGGCCGAAGTCGTGGTCGAACTCGCGGCGCAGCCGGTCGGGCAGCACCGAGAAGATCTCCACGCCGTTCTTGGCCATCCGCCGCCTGGTGTATGGGCCGACCTGCAGCGTGATCAGATACGTCGAGGTCGGTTCGCTCTGCTCGTAGGTCCAGGTGGTCATGCCGGCGCGAGCCCTGCGGGACAACAACTTTCCGTTGGCGAGGGTGAGATAGGCGCTCTCCGTGGCGATCTGGACCCGAAAGCTCGCCTTGGCGCTGGGATGGTCGTCACACGGGAACCACGACGACGCCCCGTTGGGCTGGCCGGCCACCAGCGCGCCCTCGGTGAGTTCCTCGAAACCGACCTCACCCCACGGGGTCCGCTTCGGTCGCGGTGTCCCGCTGTAGCGCACCGCCACCGTCATCGCGGCACCGGCAGGTAGCCGCTCGGCGAGCGTAATGTGCAGCTTGTCCCGATCGGTGCGAAAGTGCTTCGGTCGCTTGCCGTTCACGGTCACCTTGGCCACCGACAGCGCGCTGGACAGGTCCAGGCTGAACGTTTGGAGCTCGGCCAGCGTGACGGTGGTGACGGTGGCCGTCCCGGCGAGCCGGTTGATGGCGACCTTGTACTCCAGCTCCAACTCGTACCGCGACACCCGGTAGCCGAAGTTGCCTGCCGTCGGCAGATACGGGTCGATGACCGGGGCGGAGCTCTTCTTGCTTGCTCGTCGACCCGTCACGCGGCTGCCGGTTTCTTGGGCTTGGTGCCCGACTGCCCCTGCTTCTTGCCCGCCGGATTCCACGGCGCGATCGGATTGCCCTGCCACCTCGTCGACGGCGGCACCTCGTCACCGCGCATCACCAGGGAGGCGGGGCCGACGGTCGCCCCGGCGCCGATGCGGGCGGCGGGCAGCGCCACGCAGTGCGGTCCCAGCGTGGCACCGGGTTCCAGCACCACGGTGTCCATGCGCATGATCCGGTCGTGGAACAGATGGGTCTGCACGACACACCCGCGGTTGACGGTCGCGCCGTCGCCGAGTGTCACCAGGTCGGCCTCGGGCAGCCAGTACGTCTCACACCACACTCCACGTCCGATGCCGGCACCCAGCGCCCGCAGCCACAGATTCATGACGGGAGTACCCGCGGCCGCGCGGGCGAACCACGGCGCCGCCACGGTCTCGACGAAGGTGTCCGACACCTCGTTGCGCCACACGAACGACGACCACAGCGGGTGTTCGATTGCGCCGATGCGGCCCACCAGCAGCCACTTCGCCAGCACCGCCACACCGCCGGCGATGGCTCCGGCGGCGAGCACGACCGGCCCGGCCGCGAGCGCGGCCCACAGCCAGCCCACCGCAGTGGCCAGCGCCTGGATCGCGGCGAGCACACCGACTCCGATGGCGAAGGTGATCACGACCGGCACGATGCGGAACGTCTCCACGGTGGCGCGCAGCACCTTGAGCTTCGCCGACGGGTGGAAGGTGCGCAGCGCGTCGGCCGCGGTGGGGCGGCGTCTCAGCCGTACCGGGGGACTGCCCAGCCAGGAGGAACCGGCCTTGGCCTTGTGCGGGGTCGCCGAGAGCACGGCCACCAACCCGTCGTCGGGCACTCGCCGACCGGGCTGGGTGATTCCGGAGTTACCCAGGAACGCCCGCTTTCCGACGGTGGCGCGGGCGACGTGGATCCACCCGCCGCCCAGTTCGTAGGAGCCCACCATCGTGTCGTCGGCGAGGAATGCGCCGTCCTCGACCACGGTGAACTTCGGCACCAGCAGGGCTGTCGAGATCTCGGTGCCGCGGCCCACCTCGGCGCCGAGCAGACGCAACCACCACGGGGTGAGCAGTCCGGCGTAGATGGGGAACAGGTAGTTGCGGGCGGCGTCCATCAGTCGCTCGGTGGCCCACAGCTGCCAGCCGGAGCGGCTGCGCACCGGGTGGTAGCCCTCCTGCAGCCCCACGGAGAGCAGTCGCACGCCCAGCACCGTCAGCGCCGCATAGCTCAGCACTGCGGCCAGGGTGGCCGGGGCGGCCCACAGCATCGCCGCCGGCACGGCGTCGGCGACGCTGGCGGTGTCCCGCACCGCCCATCCGATGACGGCCAGCCCCACGGCCAGTGCGGCCAGCGGCAGCGCTCCCAGCAGCATGGACGTCAGGCCGTACACGGCCACCCAGTGCAGGGCGCGCGGCGGCCGGTGATCGGGCCACGGATGCTTGGCCTTCCCGGACTTGATCGCCGGTGAACCCTTCCAGTACTGCCCGTTCTTGACCTTGCCCACCACCCCGGAGCCGGGAGCGACGTCGGCGTTCTTGCCGACGACGGCGCCGGGTAGCAGGGTCGTGCGTGCCCCGACTGTGGCGTCGTTGCCGACCGTGACAGGGCCGACGTGGAAGGCATCCCCGTCGATCCAGTACCCGGTGAGGTCGACCTCGGGCTCGATGGAGCAGCGGTGCCCCAGCGTCAGCATGCCCGTCACCGGGGGAGCCGAATGCAGGTCGACGCCCTGCCCGACGTTGTTGCCCAGCGCCCGGGCGTAGTAGACCAGCCAGGGAGCGCCCGCCATGTTCTGCGCCCCGCTCGCCTCGGCGAGCCGCTCCGCCAGCCACACCCGGAGGTGCACTCCGCCGCCACGTCGGTAGGTTCCGGCCTGCAGGTTGCCCAGCAGCGTCCGCGCACCGACGACCGCGATGCCCATCCGGCCCGGTGGGGTCACGAACAGCAGGAAGCCGGCCAGGACCCACCACCAGCTGATCGGCGCGGTCCACGGCACCAGGTCCAGACCGGCGGCGACATTGTTGGCGACCGCCACCCAGACCACCCACTGCATCCCGGTCAGCGCCGCCAGCGGAACGGTCAGCGCGATCTGCACGGCCTGAGTCCGACGCGACACCGGCTCGACGGTCCGCGGCTCGACAGCCGGGGGTGGTTCCAGTTCGTCGAGGTATCCGGCCAGCGACCCCAGCCGCGGGTGGTCGTAGAGGTCGGCGACGGTCACCTGCGGATAGCGCTGCCGCAGCCCGGCGATCAGCTGCGCGGCGGCCAGCGATCCGCCGCCGAGGGCGAAGAAGTCCGCCTCCGGCCCGTCGACCTGTGCGGCCAGCACGTCGCGCCACAATCCGGCCAGCCAGCCCGTCGTACCGAGAAGGTCGGGTGCGTCCGCACCGTCACCGGCTCCGTCGACCGGCCACGGCAGCGCGTCGCGGTCCACCTTGCCCGACGTGCGGGTGGGCAGCTCGCCGACGAGGACCAGCCGGGGCACCAGGGCCGCGGGCAGTGACTGCGCCAGCGCGGTCCTGGCGGCGGCCAGGTCGAAGTTCGGATCGGCGCTGGCGACATAGCCGACCAGCAGCGGGGTTCCGCTGGCCGTGCGCCGCACCGCCGCCGCGCCGCCGCTGACCCCCGGCAGATGCACCAGCGCGCTGTCCACCTCACCGAGCTCGATGCGGCGGCCGCCGACCTTGACCTGGTCGTCGGCGCGACCGACGAAATACAACCCGTCGGCCTCCAGCCGGACCAGGTCGCCGCTACGGTAGGCGCGGCTCCAGGCAAGCGTCGGCATCGCGGCGTACTTCTCGGCGTCCTTGTCGGGATCGAGGTAGCGCGCCAGCCCCACCCCGCCGATGACGAGCTCACCGACCTCCCCGAGGTTCACCGGCCGGCCGTCGGCGCCGACGACCGCCAGATCCCACCCGGGCAGGGGCAGGCCGATGCTGACCGGTCCCCGCCCGAACAGCCGCGCAGCGCAGGCCACCACGGTCGCTTCGGTCGGGCCGTAGGTGTTCCACACTTCTCGGCCCTCCACCGCGAGCCGCTCGGCGAGTTCGGGCGGGCAGGCCTCGCCGCCGAAGATCAGCAGCCGCACCGCCTCCAGGGCCTCCGCCGGCCACAGCGCCGCCAGCGTCGGCACGGTCGAGACCACCGTGATGTCGCGCGACACCAACCAGGGGCCCAGGTCCATCCCGCTGCGCACCAGCGAGCGCGGGGCGGGCACCAGACACGCGCCGTGCCGCCACGCCAGCCACATCTCCTCACAGGAGGCGTCGAACGCCACCGACAGTCCCGCCAGCACCCGGTCTCCGGGGCCCAGCGGGTTGTCCTGCAGGAACATCCGCGCCTCGGCGTCGACGAAGGCGGCGGCGCTGCGATGGCTGACCGCGACGCCCTTGGGCGTACCGGTGGAGCCGGAGGTGAAGATGATCCACGCGTCGTCGCGGCTCAGCGGTGCTGCGGCGCGCCAGCCGCGTGACGACCCGGGGCCGCGGACGAGTCCCTGCTCGGTGATGACGGCGACGACGCCGGCCTCGGTGAACACCAGTTCCGCGCGCTCGACGGGGTCGTCGGCGTCGACCGGAACGTAGGCGGCGCCGGTGGCGAGCGTGGCCAGTATCGCGACGTACAGCGCGTAGCTGCCCGAGGGCATCCGGATGCCGATGCGGTCGCCGCGGCCGATCCCGCGGGCGGCCAGCCACGCCACGCTGTCCTCGATGTCGGAGATCAGCTCGGCGTAGGTGAGCTGGACCGTGCCGTCGTCGAGGGCAGGCGCGTCGGGGTAGCGCCGCGCGGTGTCGTAGAGGATGTCGATCAGCGTGCGCGGCTCGGGGGCGAACGCCGACAGCACGAACTGGGCGGGGATCTCGGGGGTTGGATCCGCTGCTGTCACGGGTACAAACTACTAAGCGCCGGGCGGCCCCCGGTGGCGTCGGGTGGTGGGTGATTCGCGTGTCGGGCGACCGGCTGGCAGAATCACCGCCTCGGAGGGGAGTATTCCTTCGCCACAGCGTCGTCACCACGTCGTCCATCTCTGATCGACCGGTGTTGTGGGCCGCACTTCTCGGCGGTGGAAGAGACCTCCGGCGTTGAAACGACGACCGGAGGTTTGATGAACGTCAGCGGACTCGAGTGGGCGATCACGCTCAGTGTGACCATCGCGATCCTGCTCTTCGATGTGATCGTGATCGGGCGGCGCCCGCATGAGCCGTCACGGCGTGAGACGGCCACCGCGCTGAGCTTCTACGTCGGGTTGGCGATCCTGTTCGGCCTGTGGACGTGGTTCTTCCACGGCAGCCAGTACGGGCTGGAGTTCTTCGCGGGCTGGCTCACCGAGTACAGCCTGTCGGTGGACAACCTGTTCATCTTCTTGATCATCATGGCCAGCTTCAAGGTGCCGCGGATCTACCAGCAGCAGGCGCTGCTGGTGGGCATCATCCTGGCGCTGGTGTTCCGGGGCATCTTCATCGCCCTCGGCGCGGTCGCGATCGCCCGGTTCTCCTGGGTGTTCTACATCTTCGGTGCGTTCCTGCTGTACACGGCTATCCAGCTGGTGCGCGACACCGACCACGACGACGACGCCGACAACGTGGTGGTCCGCTTCGCCCAGCGGCACCTGTCGTTCACCGACCAGTGGGACGGCCTGCGGCTGTGGGTGAAGGAGAACGGCAAGCGGTTGATGACGCCGATGTTCCTGGTGATCGTCGCGCTGGGCACCACCGACCTGATCTTCGCGCTGGACTCCATCCCGGCGATCTACGGATTGACCCAGGAGCCCTACCTGGTGTTCACCGCGAACGTGTTCGCGTTGATGGGGTTGCGCCAGCTGTACTTCCTGCTGGGCGACCTGCTCAAGCGGCTGGTGTACCTGTCGCAGGGACTGGCGTTCATCCTGTTCTTCATCGGGGTCAAGCTGCTGCTGCATGCGCTGCACGAGAACGAGTTGGCGTTCATCAACGGTGGCGAACACGTGCCGGTACCCGAGATCCCGACCTTGTGGTCGCTGGCCGTGATCGTCGTGACGCTGCTGATCACCACCGTGGCCAGCCTGTACAAGACCCGCAAGGATGCCCGGCGGCTGGCCTCCGAAGCCGAGGACGTCGCCGGGCAGGCCGACCCGCAGTCCGGCCCGCGTCCCTGAGCCGCGTCAGGCGCTGGCCGCCCAGCGGTCGCACACCTCGCGCAGGCCGTCGGCGGTCAGTGAGCCGAACAGCCGCACCCGGGCCATGCCGCCATCGGGGTAGACGTCCAGGCGCGCTGCGGTGACGGGGCGCCGCTCGTGGATGCGGAATCGATGCCGGGTGTCGGGCTGCAGCTCGGTCAGCGGCAGGATGTCGAACCACGCACCGTCGCCGTCGCGGCCCGACAGACGGGCCGCACCCGGGGCGTTGCCGACGAAGTACGAGGTGTCCAACTCGATCGCGTCGAGCACGCCCTGGCCGGCCAGCTTCATCTCCACCCAGTCGTTGCCGGCGTCGCGGCGCCGCGAGGTCTCCCACCCATCACCCATGGTGCGAGCCACCCCGGGCAGCAACAGATTGTTCGGTGAGCTGTAGAACATGTTGGAGCAGGCGGTGATTCGCCCCCCGTTCTCGAGCGCGGCGAGGTCCAGCGTCATGTTCTCGGCGAAGTCGGGGTTGATCAGACCCTCACCATGCACGCGGAACCGCGCGACGCCGCCGTCCGGATAGATGGACAGCCGCAGATGCGTCCAGCGCCGCGACGAGGACGTGGGGAACGGGTTGCGGGTGTCGCCGTTGACGGCGCAGCGTTCCACGATGGTGGTCCAGTCCGTCTTGCCGTGGTCCTCGATGAGCTCCTGCACCGACGGGTAGCCCTCGACGAAGGCGGCCTCGACGGAGATCTCGGGCGGATAGTTTCCGGTGAACCATGCAGTGTCGACGACGACGCCGCGGACGACGGCCGGCACGCCGAGCCTGATGACGGCCGAATCGTGTGACTCGGCCGTCACCCCGCGGCGCCTGCGTGTCTCCCAGCCGTCGTAGACCTGTCCTTTGTGACCGAAGGTGGCGGGCTGGTGCTCGGCGGGCCCCGGTTTGATCAGGTTCTCTTTCTCGGCGAACACATCGTCGTTGGCCCACACCACAGCCCCGCCTGCGGTTCTGGCGGCAAGGTCGGGAAGCGACAGAAAGTGGGGGTGACCTGTGGGTCTCGGCGGTGTGCTCACCGGGACGAGCCTAGGTGAGCGGGCGCGAGCCGGGGCGGTGAGGCGTCACCGGTCGGCGCGGGTTGTCACCAGTTGTCGTAGCCACCTTCGGGGCCGAGCATGCGTTCGAGCCGGGTCCGGTTGATCCGGGCCAACTCGTTGCGCACCACTTTGCGTTCGGTCTCGTATTCGTTGTGCAGGCGGTCGTGCAGCGCGGCGAGCACATCGTCGGCGCCGTAGCCGTTGATGTACATGACGAACCCGAAACCGAAGTGCTCCAGGTAGGACTTCGACGCGGCGGACAACTCGGCCATGATCTCGGGCCGCTCGTCGATGATCGCGCACTGCTCGGCGTGGGACTTCTCGCTGCCCGGCCGCCGGCCGACGTCGGGATAGGCCTGCAGGATGGAGTCGATGGACTCCTCGCCGAGGCTGAACAACTGTGCGTCGGCGTACCGGAACAGCTGTTCATGAATGTCGAAGGGGCGGGCGCGCACGAGGTCGGCGGCCAGCGGAACGCTGTAGCAGCACTCGAAGACGGCGTGCACCGCCCGGCGCGTCGGCATCGCGTTGAACGCCTCCAGGCCGATCCCTTGATGCAGTAACACACCGCCATGATGGGAGCCCGATTGAACAGTGACGTTACGGCGTGTTACAGGCACGCAAAATCGTCCATGGTGCAGGTCACTCCGGCGCCGACATTGCGATGAGGGTCGTGGACCGCATCTGCGCACGACCCTGACAGCACTCTCGCGCCGGTCTGGCTAGTGCCCTTCGGCCTTGAACCGTTCGATCGAGCGGTTGACCTCGGCTTCGGCCTCTTCGCGGCCGACCCAGTCGGCGGCCTTGACGAACTTGCCCGGCTCGAGGTCCTTGTAGTGCACGAAGAAGTGCTTGATGGCGTCGAGTTCGAACTCCGACACGTCGCCGATGTCGGTGATGTGGTCCCAGCGCGGATCGGCGAGCACACACAGCACCTTGTCGTCGCCGCCCTTCTCGTCGGTCATGCGGAACATGCCGACCGGACGCGCCTCGACCACACAGCCCGGGAACACGGGTTCGGGCAGCAGCACCAGCGCGTCCAGCGGGTCGCCGTCCTCGCCGAGGGTGTCCTCGATGTAGCCGTAGTCGGTGGGGTAGCCCATGGCGGTGAACAGATATCGGTCCAGCTTCACCTTGCCGGTGTCGTGGTCCACTTCGTACTTGTTGCGGGACCCCTTCTGGATCTCGATGAGCACATCGAACTGCACCGTCGCGACTCCTCCACCTGTACCAAAAGACTGCCGAAACATCGTGTGACCACGGGGTCGTCGGGTGACGACGCGGCTTAACCCTAGACGAGGGATACCCTGCTCTACAGGGGTGGCTCGGGTTGTCGATCGAGGGCAGGAGAAACATGCGGCCCACTCGGTGGCAACGATCCACCTATGTGGTGGTGGGGGCGGCGGTAGCGCTGCTGGTCGTGGCGGTGGTCGCCGCCGCCGCGGTGGTGGCGTCCCGCCAGACCGGCGACGAGGTGGCCGTCGAGCCGGCTCCGCCGCCGGCCACCGCCGAACCCGAAGTCGTCCCGGTCTCCACGGACGCGACGGCCCCGACCCCGCGCGGCCTGGCCCGTGCGCTGGCGCCGGTACTGGCCGACCCGAACCTGGGCAGGTTCACCGGCCGCATCACCGACGCGATGACCGGGCAGGAGCTCTGGGCGGTGGGCGCCGAGATCCCGATGCAGCCGGCCTCGACGAACAAGCTGCTCACCGCCGCGGCGGCGCTGCTGGCGCTGGACCGCGAGGACCGGTTGACCACCCGCGTGGTGTCCGGCACCCCGGGAACGGTGGTCCTCGTCGGCGGCGGCGACCAGACGTTGTCGGCCGCCCCACGGGGGCAGGAGAGCTGGTACCGCGACGCCGCGCGCATCGTCGACCTGGCCGATCAGGTGCGCCGCAGTGGTTTCGCGGTCAACCGAGTGCAGGTCGACGTCAGCGCCTACGCGGGTCCGACGATGGCGGTGGGGTGGGATCCGCTGGACATCGACGGCGGTGACATCGCCCCGATCGAACCGGTCATGCTCGACGGGGGCCGTACCCAGCCGGTCAGCGTGGAATCGAGGCGCTCGAAGACGCCGGCCCTGGACGCCGGCCGCGCTCTGGCCGTGGCGCTGGGCGTCGACCCGAACACGGTGACCGTGCTGCCCCGTGACCGCAGTGTCGACGGCACCGAGATCGCGTCGGTGCAGTCGCCGCCGCTGATGCAGCGGCTACGCGACATGATGAACTTCTCCGACAACGTGATGGCCGAGTCCATCGGCCGTGAGGTGGCGGTTGCGCTGAGCCGGCCGGCCAGCTTCGACGGCGCCGCACGGTCGGTGCTGGCGACGCTCGACGACGCCGGTATCGACACCTCGGGAGCGCGGCTGTTCGATTCCAGCGGACTGTCGGTGGACGACCGGTTGACCGCGCTGACCCTCGACGAGATCGTCACCGCCGCCGTCGGGGACTCCGCTCCGGCGTTGCGGCCGCTGGTGGACCTGGTGCCGATCGCCGGTGGCAGCGGCACGTTGTCCAACCGCTACCTCGACACCGCGGCAGCCGGGTATCTGCGGGGCAAGACCGGCTCGCTGACCGGGACCAACACCCTCACCGGATTCGTCACCGACAAGAGCGGTCGGGTGCTGACGTTCGCGCTGATGTCCAACGACGCCGGGCCCACCGGGCGCACCGCGCTCGACGCCTTCGCCGCGACGCTGCGGTCCTGCGGGTGCGCCGCATGAGCCCGCAGAGCGGCACCGGCTTCAACGTGGGCCGTGCGGTCGACTGGAACCTGGCGGCGACACTCGGCGGCAAGCTGGCCCGGCCGGAACCGGCAGCCACCGACTACACCCGGCGCCAGGCCATCGACCAGCTGAGCGAAGCAGCGCGGGCCGCCGAGATCCCGGTGCGGGAAGTGACCGGGCTGGCCGAGGGGGGCGACGTTCCCGAAGCGCGAATCGTCAACCGCCCGGAGTGGATTCGCGCCGCGACCCGCTCGATGCGGGTGATGACCGGCGGTCCGGCCGACGACACCGGTAAGCCGCGGATGATCAGCGGACGTGTCGCGGGAGCGCAGACAGGTGCGGTGCTGGCGTTCGTGTCGTCGGGCATTCTGGGCCAGTACGACCCGTTCGCAGCCGGTGGCGGTGAGCTGCTGCTGGTCTATCCCAACGTCATTGCCGTCGAACGCCAGTTACGCGTCGCCCCAGCCGACTTCAGGATGTGGGTGTGCCTGCACGAGGTCACCCACCGGGTGCAGTTCCGGGCCAATCCGTGGCTGGCCGGCCTGATGTCGGAGTCGTTGGCAGTGCTGACCGAGGACGGCGGTGACGACGTCACCCAGGTCGTCGGGCGGGTCGCCGGTTATGTGCGTGAACGCCGCGGGGAAACCAACGGTCACCCGGCCGAACCCGGCTCGTCCGGGGTGCTGGGGTTGTTGCGCGCCGTGCAGTCCGAACCGCAGCGCCAAGCCCTCGACCGGCTGCTGGTGCTGGGAACCCTGCTGGAAGGCCACGCCGACCATGTCATGGATGCCGTCGGTCCCGCGGTGGTTCCGTCGGTGGCCACCATCCGGCGCCGCTTCGACGATCGTCGTCACCGTCACCAACCACCGCTGCAGCGGCTCATGCGGGCACTGCTCGGCATCGACGCGAAGATGAGCCAGTACACCCGGGGCAAGGCGTTCGTCGACGCCGTGGTGGCCGAGGTGGGAATGGCACGGTTTAACACGGTGTGGTCGAACGCTGAGACCCTGCCGCTCCCCAGCGAGATCGACGAGCCGCGGCGATGGATCGACCGGGTGCTCTAGCCGAACTGCGGGCCGCAGTGACCCGCTTCGCCGGCGAGCACACCCTGCGCGACTCGGAGTGGTGCGTGGCGTTGTCCGGTGGACCGGATTCGTTGGCGCTGGCCGCGGCGGCCGCCGCGGTGCGGCCCACCACGGCGCTGATCGTCGATCACCAGTTGCAGCAGGATTCGGCCGAGGTGGCCCGCACCGCCCGGGCCCAGGCGTTGACAGTGGGCTGTGTCGCGGCCCGGATCCTGCGCGTGGAGGTGGGAGCCGTCGGCGGTCCGGAGGCGGCGGCCAGGTCGGCGCGCTACGCGGCACTCGACGAGGCCCGCGGCGGGGCGGCGGTACTGCTCGCGCACACCCTCGACGACCAGGCCGAGACGGTCCTGCTGGGCCTGGGACGCGGCTCGGGCCCGCGGTCCATTGCGGGCATGCGCAGCTACGATCCGCCCTGGGGTCGGCCCCTTCTGGGGGTGCGCCGCGCCGTCACCGCGGCGGCGTGCGCAGAGTTGCAGCTCACGCCGTGGTCGGATCCGCACAACACCGACGCGCGCTTCACCCGGGTCCGCTTGCGCACCGAGGTGCTGCCGCTGCTCGAGGACGTCCTCGGTGGTGGCGTCGCTGAAGCCCTGGCACGCACCGCCGACGCGCTGCGTGCCGACGGCGAGGTACTCGACGTGCTCGCCGCCCAGGTACTCGACCGCGCGCGCCGTGCAGACGGCCTCGCGGTGTCCGAGCTGATCGACGTGGCGCCCGCGGTGCGACGCCGGGTCCTGCGCGCTTGGCTGCTGACGGGCGGGGCCCGCGGGCTCACCGAACGCCACATCCGTGGCGTCGAGGCGTTGGTGAGCGCCTGGCACGGGCAGGGCGGAGTGGCGGTGCCCGGCAGCCGGCCCGGCCACCGGCTGTTCGCACGGCGGGGGGCCGGGACGCTGACGCTGCACATCGAGCCGGTGCGACGCACTGCATCGGCCGGGCCACAGCTGCCCGGCTAGGCTGTCCTCGTGCCTGCGCATCCTGCGGAGCTGTACCCCGGGGACATCAAGTCGGTGTTGCTGTCGGAGGAGCAGATCCAGTCGAAGACCGCCGAACTCGGAGCGCAGATCGGCGCCGACTACCAGGACGCGGCGGCCCGGCAGGACCTGCTGCTGATCACCGTGCTCAAAGGGGCGGTGATGTTCGTGACCGACCTGGCCCGGGTCATCCCGCTGCCGACCCAGCTGGAGTTCATGGCCGTCAGCTCCTACGGATCGTCGACCTCGTCGTCGGGGGTGGTGCGCATCCTCAAGGACCTCGACCGCGACATCCACGACCGGGACGTGCTGATCGTCGAGGACATCGTCGACTCCGGCCTGACGCTGTCCTGGCTGCTGCGCAACCTCGCCACCCGGCATCCCCGCTCGCTGCAGGTGTGCACGCTGCTGCGCAAGCCCGAAGCGGTGCGCGCCGATGTCGACATCACCTACGTCGGCTTCGACATCCCCAACGAGTTCGTCGTCGGGTACGGCCTCGACTATGCCGAGCGCTACCGCGACCTGCCCTACATCGGCACCCTCGACCCGAAGGTGTACGAGGACCCGTAAGAAGCGCAGTATGTTCCGTGTGACCCACACGGCTCTGCGTATCTGCCCCTTCTGTGAGGCGACCTGCGGTCTGACGCTGACCATCGAGGACGGCCGGGTGGTCGGCGCCCGGGGTGACCAGGAAGACGTGTTCAGCGCCGGTTACATCTGCCCCAAGGGGGCGAGCTTCGGTGAGCTGGACAACGATCCGGACCGGTTGACCGCGCCGCTGGTGCGTCGCGACGGCGTGCTGACCGAGGCGTCCTGGGAGGAGGCGTTCGCCGCGGTCGACGAGGGCCTGTCCGCGGTGTTGCGGGAGCACGGCGGCACCTCGGTCGGCGTCTACGTGGGAAACCCGAACGCGCACACCGTCGCCGGTGCGTTGTATCCGCCGCTGATCATCCGCGGTCTGGGCACCCGCCAGGTGTTCTCGGCGAGCACGCTGGATCAGATGCCCAAACACGTGGCGCTGGGTCTGATGTTCGGCAGTCCGGTGGCTTTCACGGTGCCCGACCTCGACCGCACCGACTACCTGGTGATCATCGGCGCCAACCCTCTGGTGTCCAACGGCAGCCTGGCCACGGCCGCCGATTTCGGTGGCAAGCTGCGCGCGCTGAAGCGTCGTGGCGGCCGGCTGGTGGTGATCGACCCCGCCCACACCCGCACCGCCGCGCTGGCCGACCGTCACCTGGCGCCGCGCCCGGGTACCGATGCCGCGCTGCTGTTCGCCGTGGTGCACGTGCTGTTCGACGAGGACCTGGTCGAGCTCGGAGAACTCGCCGACCACATCACCGGCCTCACCGAGATCCGCGCGCTGGCCGACGACTTCGCCCCCGAGGCGGTCGCCGCGTACTGCGGGATCGACGCCGACGAGATCCGCGTGCTGGCCCGGGAACTGGCCGCGGCCCCCTCGGCGGCGGTGTACGGGCGGATGGGCACCTCCACCGTCGAGTTCGGCACGGTGGGCAGCTGGCTCGTCGATGTCGTCAACGTGCTCACCGGCAACCTCGACCGACCCGGCGGCGCGATGTTCCCGCTGTCCCCGGTGGCTCCCGCCCCGCGCGGTCGCCGGCCCGGCCGCGGCTTTCTGACCGGTCGTTGGCGCAGCCGGGTGTCCGGACACCCCGAGGCGCTGTCGGAGCTGCCCGTTGCCGCACTCGCCGAGGAGATCGAAACCCCCGGCGACGGCCAGATCAAGGCGATGATCACCATCGCGGGCAACCCCGTGCTGTCCGCCCCGGACGGCGACCGACTCGACCGCGCGCTGGCCGGGGTCGGGTTCATGGTGAGCGTGGACCCGTACCTCAACGAGACCACCCGGCACGCCGACGTGATCCTGCCCCCGCCGCCGCCCTCACAGAGCCCGCACTTCGACTTCGCGCTGAACAACCTCGCCGTGCGCAACAACGCCCGTTACTCGCCGCCGGCGCTGCCCCTGCAGGACCGGCCCGACGAACCGGAGATCCTGTCGCGCATCGCGCTGGTGATCTACGGCATCGGGCACGACGGGGACCCCCGTTCGGTCGATGAGCAGGTGATCGCGACCACGTTGGCCAAGGAGAGCGCCGACGCGGGATCCCCGGTCGCGGGGCGTCCCGTCGAGGAGCTGACCGCGATGCTGGCCGACGGGCCCGGGTACGAGCGTCGGCTCGACATGATGCTGCGGCTGGGGGCTTACGGCGACGCATTCGGCGCCCGCCCCGACGGTCTGACGCTGGCGACGCTGAATTCTGCGCCGCACGGTCTCGACCTCGGCCCGCTGCGGCCACGACTGCTCGACGTGCTGCGCACCCCGTCGGGCCTGGTCGAGCTGGCTCCGCCGCAGCTCATCGACGATGCCGGCCGACTCCGCGATGCCTTGAGCCGGCCCGAGGAGCGGTTCGTGCTGATCGGGCGGCGTCACCTGCGCTCCAACAACAGCTGGATGCACAACCTGCCCGCCTTGTCGGGCGGCAGCAACCGGTGCACGCTGCAGATGCATCCCGACGACGCCGCCGAGTTGGGCGTTTCCGACACCGCCGTGGTCAAGGGCCCGGGCGGCGAACTGGTCGTGCCCGTCGAGGTCACCGAGGACATCCGGCGCGGCGTACTGTCCCTGCCGCACGGCTGGGGTCACGACCGCGACGGCACCGGTCAGCGGCTGGCCGCCAGCCACCCCGGCGTCAACGCCAATCAGCTCAACGACGGCTCGGTGCTCGACCCGCTGTCGGGGACCGCGGTGCTCAACGGCATTCCGGTGGTCGTGGGCCCGGCCGCCGAACGCAGCGGCGCACCGGTCAGCTGAGCCCCCAGATCACCGTGACCGAGAAACCGACCGTCTGCTGTCCGGGCTCCAGCGGCACCGCGGCCTCCATCGCGCCGCGTGGCACCGGCATGGGGATGGGCGGCGTGGTGCCGGCCGCTTCGGAGATCGAGATCACCTTGCCCAGGCTCATGCCGGCCAACTCGGCGTACTGTTCGGCCCGGTCCTCGGCGTCTTCGAAAGCCCGTGCGCGGGCGTCGCGCACCAGCTGTGAGTCGTCCTCGATCGAATAGCTGATCGAGTTGATGCGGGTGGCGTTGCCTCCGGTCTCCACGATCAGTCCGATCGCGTCGGACGCCTGGTCGAGATTGCGGATCTTCACGTTGATCGAATTGGTCGCGCGGTAGGCGGTGATCGTGTTGTCCTCGGGCCCGAACTGCGGCTGCAGATTGGCCTCCGTGGTGGCGATGTCGGTGCGGTCGATGCCCAGACCGATCAGCTCGTCGATGACCGCCTGCTGGCGTTCGTTGGTCTGGTTCATCGCGGTCGTGGCGTCGGGGGCCAGGAACTCCATCGACGCGTTGATCGTCAGCGTGTCCGGGGTGCCCTGAACCTGCCCCGCACCCACCACCGTCACCTGCCGGGTATCGGCATCGGGAGTCAGGCCGGCCGCCGGCCCCGACTGCGAGTCGCACCCGGCCAGCGCCAGCATCGCGAGGGCGGCGGCGCCGGCGGCGAGCAGACGGGTCCGGACAGGTTTCGTGGTCGCGGCGATCGGCATGGCCGCCACCCTAACTTCCGGCGGGCAGCGACCCGAGGAAGTCGCGAAGCAGGCGGGTCACCTCGGCGGGCCGTTCCTCGGTCAACCAGTGGCCGGCTCCGTCGATCATCACTTCGCGGTAGTCACCGGTGACGACCTCGCCGGCCCGGTGTCGCGGTGTGTAGGCCAAGGTGGCGTCGGCGCTACCCCCGATGAACAGGGCGGGCACGGTGATCGTCGGCGCGGGCGGGTCGGCCGTGAGCTCCCAGTTGCGGTCGAAGCACCGGTACCAGTTCAGCGGGGCGCTGAATCCGCCGCGGGTGAACTCGTCGACGTACACCTGGAAGTCGTCGGGGGTGATCCAGGCGGGCAGGTCACCGGGTTCGGGGATGCGGGCGAGGAATCCTTGCGTCCCCGGCGCGAGCATGCGCTGCGCGGCGAGCTCGTCACCCCCTTGTGTGGTCGCGAACAGCCGCCGGAACGTGGTCGCCGGATCGGCGGCCAGCTCGGCGTCGGCAGGTCCGGGTTCCTGGAAGTAGAGGATGTAGAAGAACTGGTCGCCGAACAGCCGCCGGAAGGCCTGCGTGGTCGGGACCTTCGGGCGGGGCACCGGGGGCAGGCTCAACCCGGCCACGGCGCGGAACCGCTCCGGATGCAGCAGAGGTGCGGCCCAGGCCACCACCGCGCCGAAGTCGTGGCCCACCAGCACGGCCTGCTCGGCGCCGACGGCGTCGAGCAGCCCCACGACGTCGGCGGACAGTTCGGCCACGTCGTAGGCCTCGACCGCGGCCGGCTTGTCGGAGCCGCCGTAGCCGCGCTGGTCGGGGGCCAGCACGTGGTAGCCGGCGTCGGCCAGGCCGCGAATCTGGTGGCGCCAGGAGAACGCGAGTTCGGGAAAGCCGTGACAGAGTACGACCACAGGTCCGCCCGGTTCACCGGCCTCGGTCACCCGCAGGCGCACCCCGTTGGTGGTCACCATCTGAGAACGCACAGCCCTCACCCAACCATGGCGGGGACAACCGGGAACCGCCGAACGTTGGTCTAGCGTGGTCAGGCGGTAGCCTTGACTACTCAAGCTGCGCGTATCGGAAGGATTTGGCCGGCGGTCCCGCCGACCGGCGTCAGGTATCGATGAACCGAACTCACGTATGAACCGCAAGAATGTGATCCGCACACTCACGGTGATCGCCGTGGTGCTGCTGCTCGGGTGGTTGTTCTTCCGCATCAGCGACGACACCCGCGAATACACGAACGTCGACACCTCGGTCGCCGTCGCGCAGATCAATGACGACAACGTCACCAGTGCGCAGATCGACGACCGCGAACAGCAGCTGCGCCTCGAGCTGAAGAACGGCAACAGCGACACCGAGGACAGCACCAAGATCATCACGAAGTACCCGACCGGGTACGGGGTGACGCTCTTCGAGCAGTTGAGCGCCAAGGGCGCCAAGATCAACACGGTCGTCAACCAGAGCAGCATGCTCGGCACCCTGCTGATCTACATGCTGCCGCTGCTCCTGCTGGTCGGCCTGTTCGTGATGTTCTCGCGGATGCAGAGCGGCGGCCGGATGGGCTTCGGCTTCGGGAAGTCCAAGGCCAAGCAGCTCTCCAAGGACATGCCCAAGACCACGTTCGCCGACGTCGCCGGCGCCGACGAGGCGGTCGAGGAGCTTTACGAGATCAAGGACTTCCTGCAGAACCCCAGCCGCTACCAGGCGTTGGGCGCCAAGATCCCCAAGGGCGTGCTGCTGTTCGGTCCGCCCGGCACCGGCAAGACGCTGCTCGCCCGGGCCGTCGCCGGCGAGGCCGGGGTGCCGTTCTTCACCATCTCCGGCTCGGACTTCGTCGAGATGTTCGTCGGCGTGGGCGCGTCGCGCGTACGCGACATGTTCGAACAGGCCAAGCAGAACAGCCCGTGCATCATCTTCGTCGACGAGATCGACGCGGTCGGCCGCCAGCGCGGCGCGGGCATGGGCGGTGGCCACGACGAACGCGAGCAGACGCTGAACCAGTTGCTGGTCGAGATGGACGGGTTCGGCGACCGCCAGGGCGTCATCCTGATCGCCGCCACCAACCGGCCCGACATCCTCGACCCCGCCCTGCTGCGGCCCGGCCGCTTCGACCGCCAGATCCCGGTGTCGGCCCCGGACCTGGCCGGCCGCCGCGCGGTGCTGCGGGTGCATTCGCAGGGCAAACCGCTGGCCGAGGACGCCGACCTCGACGGGCTGGCCAAGCGCACCGTGGGCATGTCCGGTGCCGACCTCGCCAACGTCATCAACGAGGCCGCGCTGCTCACCGCCCGCGAGAACGGGACGATCATCACCGGGGCGGCGCTGGAGGAGGCCGTGGACCGCGTGGTCGGCGGCCCGCGCCGCAAGAGCCGCATCATCAGCGAGCACGAGAAGAAGATCACCGCCTACCACGAGGGTGGGCACACGCTGGCGGCGTGGGCGATGCCCGACATCGAGCCGATCTACAAGGTGACGATCCTGGCGCGCGGCCGCACCGGCGGTCACGCCATGGCGGTCCCCGAGGACGACAAGGGGCTGATGACCCGCTCGGAGATGATCGCGCGGCTGGTGTTCGCGATGGGTGGTCGCGCCGCTGAGGAACTGGTGTTCCGCGAGCCCACCACCGGGGCCTCGTCCGACATCGACCAGGCCACCAAGATCGCCCGCGCGATGGTCACCGAGTACGGCATGAGCTCCAAGCTCGGGGCCGTTCGGTACGGCACCGAGCACGGCGACCCGTTCCTCGGCCGCACCATGGGCACCCAGGCCGACTACAGCCACGAGGTCGCCCGCGACATCGACGACGAGATCCGCAAGCTGATCGAGGCCGCCCACACCGAGGCCTGGGAGATCCTCACCGAGTACCGCGACGTGCTCGACACCCTGGCCGGCGAGCTGCTGGAGAAGGAGACGCTGCACCGCGTCGAACTCGAAGCCATCTTCTCCGACGTCAAGAAGCGGCCCAGGCTGACGATGTTCGACGACTTCGGTGG
>MDTD01027040.1_pt1 | contig 24721 bp, 17 predicted proteins | sample 811221 | NCBI WGS metagenome assembly MDTD01 (sample SAMN05326646, study PRJNA326480) | marine metagenome | isolation source: seawater | place: Pacific Ocean: South West | collected 2011 | reverse complement strand
TTTCAGTTCCTAAGCCCGGGGGCTCACGCTGTGAGCCTTGTGTCACCCGGTATAATAACACTATTTTAAATCACTAAATAAACTATCATTCCGGAATATTTTTTCAACCGAAAGCCGGGAAAAAATCCTTGAACAACGTTCTTTTCAGGACAAAATTGGGAATTATAAAGAAAAAAAGGTGTGGCGAAAACACCACACCTTTTGTCAGCTTGATATAATATAAATTATTTCATAGCTTCTTCAACCGCAACGGCAGTGGCAACAGAAGCGCCAACCATCGGGTTGTTACCCATACCGATCAGACCCATCATTTCAACGTGGGCAGGAACGGATGAAGAACCGGCGAACTGGGCGTCGGAGTGCATACGCCCCATGGTATCGGTCATGCCGTAAGAGGCCGGACCGGCACCCATGTTGTCAGGATGCAGGGTACGACCAGTACCGCCGCCTGAAGCAACTGAGAAATATTTCTTACCGGCTTCGACACACTCTTTCTTGTAAGTGCCGGCAACCGGGTGCTGGAAACGGGTCGGGTTGGTGCTGTTACCGGTGATGGAAACATCAACACCAGCGTGACGCAGGATAGCAACACCTTCACGAACGTCGTCAGCGCCATAGCATTTGACTTTAGCGCGGTCGCCGTTTGAGTAAGCTTTTTCTTTGACCACGGTCAGTTCACCAGTGGCGTAATCGAAAGAGGTCTGCACGTGGGTGAAACCGTTGATACGTGAGATGATCTGAGCAGCGTCTTTACCAAGACCGTTCAGGATCACACGCAGGGGCTCTTTACGGGCGCGGTTGGCGCTCATAGCGATACCGATAGCGCCTTCAGCGGCGGCAAAAGATTCGTGTCCGGCCAGGAACGCGAAACATTTGGTTTCGTCGCGCAGCAGCATGGAAGCGAGGTTACCGTGGCCAACGCCAACTTTGCGGTCGTCAGCAACAGAACCGGGGATGCAGAATGACTGCAGGCCTTCACCCAGAGTACAGGCGATTTCAGCCGCGACAGTCTGTCCGCGTTTGATAGCAACGGCGGCGCCGACAACATAAGACCAGCAGGCGTTCTCGAACGCGATCGGCTGAATGTCTTTTACCAGCTGGTAGATGTCGAGACCTTTGTCTTTACAAATGGCTTCGGCTTCTTCGATGGAAGCGATGCCGTTTTCCTTAAGAAACGCGTCGATCTGCGCGATCCTTCTTTCATATCCTTCAAAAAGTGCCATGATTATTAACTCCTGTTACAGTAATTACTTGTGTCTCGGATTGATGGTTTTGACAGCGTCATCAAAACGACCGTAAGTACCAGTGGTTTTTTCCAATGCTTCGTTTGCGTCCATACCTTTGGTGATCAGTTCCATCATAACGCCAACCTTGACGAATTTGTAACCGATGATCTCGTCATCAGCGTCAAGAGCCATTTCAGTGATGTAACCTTCAGCCAGCTCCAGGTAACGCGGGCCTTTGGCGTTGGTACCGTAAGTGGTACCGGTAACGCTGCGCAGACCTTTTCCGAGGTCTTCAAGACCGGCGCCAATGCCCAGTCCGCCTTCGGAGAAAGCAGTCTGAGTACGACCGTAGATCAGCTGCAGGAAGATTTCGCGCATCGCAACGTTGATCGCGTCACAAACCAGGTCAGTGTTCATGGCTTCGAGGATGGTTTTGCCGGGGAGGATTTCACTTGCCATCGCGGCTGAGTGAGTCATACCGGTACAACCGACAGTTTCAACGAGAGCTTCCTCGATGATGCCATCTTTTACATTAAGGGTCAGCTTGCAAGTTCCCTGCTGCGGGGCACACCAGCCAACACCGTGACTGAGACCGCTGATATCGGTTACTTCTTTAGCCTGAACCCATTTTCCTTCTTCCGGAATGGGGGCGGGACCGTTGTTCGGGCCCTTTGCCACGCACATCATTTCTGCTACTTCAGAGGTAAACTCCATTTTTTCACTCCATTATTGGTTATTTAGATAAAGTTCTCTATAAAAAACTTCCACAACAGCCCGGGGCCGTCGGTAAAATGTGAAATATAGCCTCATTTTGCCATTTTAGCAAGTCAAGAAAGGTGCATATAATGCAAAAAATTAATCATTCTCTGTTAAAAAGCCCCTCGCAACTATACTGAGACTTCATCCCATGACAACAGGATCTAAACGGAAGATGATATGTTTTTATAAATAGAAAACTTCCATTTTATATCTAAACCCCTTGATTTTGTCGGCAGCGCCATTATATTCATTGATAGTACGGACAATCATTCAAGATTGAATTATCACTGAGGACCTTCGTTTTATGTCCATAAGAACCCGACTTTTTTTTGCGTCAACCCTGTCACTGTTGAGCATTTTCGTATGCCGGACACTGACAGCGGGTTATATTGAAGTCGACAAAAAGGGCACAACTATTATCCATGTAAAAGTGGCGGACCTGCCGGACGCGACCAATATGGACGCCTCGATCCGGGCCAGATACGAAGCAGTCAAAGCGTTCGAAGAGGAATTCCCTAAAATCTTCGCGAAAAAATACCGGGCAAAATATAAGTCGGACCTTGAGAAATACGGCAATTACGACTGGGATAAAGTTGAAATACAACTGGATAAGTTTTCCGGACTGAGGGTCGAAGGCGTGGAGACCGACCTGCTGGCGATTGCCGGCGGTATTGCCCCTGATATACTGTATGTCAACTTCCGGAAATCGGACAACTATATCCAGAATAACTTCCTGGCGCCGCTTGACAAATATTTTGAATCGATGCCGAAAAAAGAGTTTGAAAGCTATCGTAAATCAAAAGTCTGGCCGGTAATCTGCCGCAAAGGCCCCAAAGGGGAAAAACATATCTGGGCGATTCCTTCCGAAGGCATTCTCGGGCGGATCGTCGTCTACAGAAAAGATCTTTTCGAAGAAAAAGGCATCCCGTTCCCGACCCAGGAGTGGACCTGGGAAGATATGCTTGATATTGCGAAAAAACTGACAGATCCGGTCAAAGGCACCTACGGCATAGCGCTCAGTACCGGTAAGGATGAATCATGGAACTGGATAACATTCCTGTGGAGCGCGGGCGGAAACGCCATGAAATACGATGAAAGAACTGACCAGTGGTCCTGTGTTTTCGACTCTGACGAAGCGGTAAAAGCTCTCGACTTCTACACCCGTATCAGCTCTGAACGCTGGATTGACAGCGAAGGCAATATCTGTCGCGGCTACGCCTATAAAGAGACAACGGAAAGTGCGGCGAAATGGGAACGCGGCGAAATCGGCATGAAGTTTTCCTATATTGAAGAACAACTGCTGTCAAAATTGAATCCAGAGGCCGTCGGCATCGTTTCGGTTCCCTACGGACCACCGGATGAAAACGGCAAACGCATCCGCAGTGCGGAGATCAACTGCCGCATGCTGGGACTTTTCTCCCAGGTTAAAAATCCCGTTATCCGCGATGCCGCATGGGAGTTCATGAGCTATCTGAACAGCGAAAAAGCCCAGAGGATAAAAACCAAAGTCATGGTTGAAGCCGGTTTCGGGAACTTCGTCCACCCCAAACTATTAAAGAAATTCGGCTATAGCGACCTGTTGAGATTATCACCAAAAGGCTGGGCCGAAACCTTCGATATAGCCCAAAAAACCGGCAGTCCCGAACCCTATGGGAAAAACAGTAATTTCGTTTATGTCCGGATGACTTACCCGATGCATGAAGCCGACCAGTTAATGCGGATGGACAAACTGCCGGAGGATAAAGCCGAAAGATATAAAATACTGAAAAAGATTCTGACTCGTCATTGCGCCCGGTCAAATGAACTTATGATCGGCCGCATTTCTCCTCGGGAAATGTTCTGGCGGCGAGCCCTGGCCTGGAGCGTTCTGCTGATTATTTTTACCACCTTTTTCTTTGTCTTCAAAAAAATATTCAAGGTCTTCAGTCCACCTGAGGACGATATGGCCCTGGCGGGAAAAAGCTGGAATTTCAAAAAATACAGCTGGGCCTATATGCTGTTGATCCCGGCTTGTCTGTCAATTCTGGTATGGCGCTATGTCCCCCTGGGCAGGGGCTCGGTCATGGCGGTATTTGACTATAAACTGATCGGAGACTCGATCTTTGTCGGAGTGGATAATTTCGCTAACTTACTGGTTGACAGTCCATGGTGGAACTCTGTTTACAACGCCCTGCGTTACAGCTTTCTGGTCATGGCTCTGACCTTTATGCCGCCAATAATCCTTGCGGTTCTATTGCAGGAAATTCCGTCCGGCAAACTGCTTTTCAGGACCATCTACTACCTTCCGGCGGTCATCACCGGACTGGTTACCGCACTGCTGTGGAAGCAGTTTTACGACCCGATGCGCTCCGGCGTCCTGAACCGGGTCGTACTCAGTATCCCGGCCATCGGCTTCGTCGCCCTCGGCCTGCTCCTGCTGGTGATCTGCCTGATGTTCGCGCATCGTCTGAAATTATATGAATTGTATCTGCCGATGTGGCTTTTTGTCCTGGCCGGAGTATTGCTTTTCATAACCGTCGGCAGTCTGGCAAAGCCGATCATCTTTCCTCAGGTTGAAACCCAAATCACGCCGGATACCTCTTTCTTCTCCAGCCTTGGCATCTATTTTTCAAGGCTTTTTCAGTTTACCCCGGAAGCATATCAATGGCTGAAGTCATCAGACACCGCCATGCTCGCTTGCGTAATCCCGATGGTCTGGGCCGGAATGGGGCCCGGCTGCCTGATCTATCTCGCGGCATTGAAAGGCATTCCGGATGACTATTACGAAGCAGCCGATATCGACGGCGCGACTTTTATCGACAAGATTCTGTTTATCGTGTTTCCATCACTCAAGGCATTGATTATCATTCAGTTTGTCGGGGTCTTCATCCAGTCATGGTACCGCGCCACCGCTAACGTCCTGGCCATGACCGCCGGAGCGGGAAACACTGAAACGGCGGGTCTGCACATCTGGTTCGAGGCGTTTACCTATTTGAAGTTCGGTTCAGCCACCGCGATGGCCTGGATGCTGGGCTTCATCCTGATCGGATTCACCGTCCACCAGCTGCAGATTCTGTCAAAAGTCGAATTCAAAGCGAACACCGGGAAGAAATAAAAGGTAAAAAATGGGTATAATATCAGCCATAGGAAGAAAATCATACAGGGTCAGGTTCCTGATCGCGGCCATGTATGTTGTGCTTGCCATTGGCGCGGTCTCCATGATATATCCGTTCAGCCTGATGGTTTCCGGTTCCAGCAAGAGCAATGTCGATAAATCGGAAATGGCGATTGTCCCGAAATTTATGACCGACGACACCGAATTATACCGGAAATCGGTGGAAGGTTTTTTTGATGAAAGAACCGAGTCAATGATCTCGACTTACGGCATCATGACCTCGGACTTCAAAAAGATCGTCCCGCCGGAAAGCAGCGAAACCAACTTCAAACTTGAATCGGAATGGGTCGATTTCATTAACTCCACCGAGCTGCCGTTTTATACCTACGGAATCTTCTTTATGTACTGCCCCTTGTCAAGGCAAACCGTCCCCATGAATATGCGCAAATTCAAAAGCGTTCTTTATGACAAATACGATGGCAACATTGAAGCCATGAACCGTGACCTGTCCAGTGATTTCCCCGCCTGGCACTCCCTGTTTGTCCAACAGTCGGATTACCTGGTCCGGATTCAGATGCCCAACTTTTCAAAATTCATGATGTATTACCGGGAATTCAAAGTCAAACAGCCACAGAATATGCGGTACTATGTCTCAGTAGAGGGTTTCTATAAAACAGTCTTTTTAAAAGCGCTTTACACCAAAAACATCGAGAATTACAACAAAGTCCATAAAACAAATTATACCTCCTGGAAGCAGGTCTTGCTGCCGCGAAAATATCCCACAGGAAAAGAGTATACCGACAAACAAAAGTCTGACTGGCTCGACTTCACCAGAAACCTGTTGAATACCGTCTGGATCAGAGCCGAACAGGCCGCCGCCCCGCTGTTCCGGCAGTACCTGAAAGCAAGATACGACGGCAACATCAAACAGTTAAATGAGCTATACGGAACACAATACGACTCTTTTGAACAGATATTCTTATACGATGACGCGCCGTTGCGCGGCCGTCAGGTCGTTGACTGGACCGGATTTATTCAAGGCTGGCGCGATCCAAAGACCGGGAAACTGCATATTCTGCCAAAAGAGATGATCAGGATACATAGCGTTGACTTTATGTTCCGTGACTATCTGCTGGAAAAATATAAATCACTGGACGGAATAAACCGGGCTGTCAGTAACAAATACACCAGCACCCTGCAGATATTCCCGCCGCAACAGCTAAGCCAGTATCTCTATATCAAACGCCATAAAAGCATGCTCCGCTGGGAATTTGTCAAACGCAACTTCGTTTCGGTATCGGACTATATCATCCTGCATGGACGAGGTGTGGCCAACACCTTTATCTACTGTTCGCTGGCTATCTTTTTCGCACTGGTGGTCAACCCGCTGGCCGCTTACGCGCTCAGTCGTTACAAGCCGCCGTCACAATACAAAGTCCTGTTGTTCCTGATGCTGACCATGGCTTTCCCGCCGATGGTCATGCAGATTCCGACCTTCCTGATGTTGCGGGAATTCGATCTGCTTAACACCTTTGCGGCCCTGATCCTGCCCGGTCTGGCCAACGGCTATTCGATCTTCCTGCTCAAAGGGTTCTTCGACTCGCTGCCGCGGGAACTTTACGAAAGCGCCGAACTTGACGGAGCCGGGGAAGTCAGGATATTCCTCCAGATAACCATGAATTTGTCGAAACCGATCCTCGCGGTCATCGCCCTGACCGCATTTAACAACTCCTACGCCAACTTTATGATGGCATTGCTGATCTGTCAGGATGAAAAAATGTGGACCCTGATGCCGTGGCTCTACCAGCTGCAGCAGAAAAGCGGCGACGGCGTCATCTTCGCCTCACTGCTCATCGCGGCGGTCCCGACCTTTATGATCTTCGTCCTCTGCCAGAACGTCATCATGCGCGGCATCGTCGTCCCAACCGAGAAATAAAAACTTTCGGCCGTGCCATTAATTGCGATGGAATTTTATATTACAGCTTCACGGTAATTTCGATCCCGTCTTTTATCAAACAGACCGGAACGGTTTTAGTTCTTCCGTTTATCTCTACTGTAACTTTATAGTCTCCAAGAAATCCTCTAGTATCGAACATACCTTGACTATTGGTTGTCCCACGTTTATTAGTCCACCATTTTGAGAAAACCAGGTCACGCCATACTTTGCCGTTTGGCTTTAAGGACCAGTTCTTTCTGTAGAAACCGCGCTTTGAAATACCATTCCAAAATCCCCACATAATAAACTGGTTGACTGCGGGATGGGAAAAAGTTATTGTCATGAAATCACGTTGCCAGTCGGCTTGAAGTTTTTCATCTGAAACGACTTGATCGAATTCGGTAATGGCAATTGGCAGCTTGAATTCTTTTGAGAAGTAATCGATCATATCATAGACTTTTTGCGGATGCGGAACCTTCCAGTCAAAATGCGCTTCAAATCCTATTTGATCAAGTTTTGCATTATTCTTTTGCATGTATTTAATGATCTTGATATAATTTTCAGTTTGAGGGTATTTCAAATCAGCACGCGATAAATGCCCGCCTTCGTTAAGCGTCATATTGGCCTTCGGGTCAACGCTTTTGGCTGTATTAAACCATTCATTAATAGCATTATCTCCAAGTATTTCAACAAATCGATAATGACTGTACGGCTCATTGTAAACGTCCCAGTCAACACACATCCCCTGCAACTCGCCAACCTCGTCTTTTATATGGTCGGTAAGTAGTTTTCTTAATTCTTTTGGATTTTCCTCCATTTTCTTTTTAAACCCCTCATCCTTAAACCATGGGGTACGATCCCAGCGCGGCCAAATCAGGCAATGACCTCTGACTTCAAGTCCATTCTCACGCATCCATTTCACGCTTTCGACAGCCAATTTGCGATCAGCTTCCCAGTACGGCCACTTGAGCAATCCTATATGCACAGCACGAGTGAAGTGATTTTTAAACTCCTCCGCATAGCGTCTGCCGTCGTCTGTATTTTTATTGGCAAAATACCATTTCGCATTGAAAGCACATCCGAAAGGGAACGAGTGCCGAACCATTTTTACGTCAACTTTTGCATTTTTTACAGGCTTGCCGTTGAGATCAATGACCTTTATCCTCATATCGCCTTTGCGATATTTTTCAATTCGCTGTGCTGCGGCTTTGCGCCATGGGTCATCCAGCGCTCTTCCTTCGTAGGTTACCTTTGTTTGAGGAATATCTTTTATATTTATAGCTCCGTAGTTCATTACTTTTACTCCACCAACATCAACAACCTGAGGATTGAACCCGGCGTTAATCGCGATCCGAGCCTCTCCAGGTTTGAGATCTTTGCGTGTTTTGATAATTGCAGGAATATTAATTTTTGTCCATTTTGTATCAATACTTGTGTCACCGCGCCGGGTAAAACTTTTCCATGGATGCGAGCTCTGGCTTAAATATGGCTTCAAGGTTCCATACCCCGACTCATTAGCCGTGGACAATGTTTTAGCATAAAGCGAAATAATCACAACATCCCCGTTCTTCAATGTAGATGTGGTCATCGATGTAACCTGGAGCATATATGATCGGCGAGGGCGCTTAGTCACGGTAAACCGCAATGCTTTTTTAAATGGCATACCTTTTACATTGACGAACTCCACCTTATTAAATTTATCTGCGTGCTTTGCGCGAAACATTTCTGTCACTTTGGAGGCGGTAACCGGCTTACCTTTGCCGTGTTTTTTGAAAAAAGTATCCCATTGATCATTTCCATAGACTGTTGATATACCTGAAATCATTAATGTGATAATAGCTAAATATGGTTTCATGGAGTAATCCTTATATATTCTGTTTTCTATTTATGTTGCAAGTTTTGCTGTCAGGTCAAGCTGAACGTAGAGTCCACTATTCATGCTCATCCATTTATTATAAGCTTTTTTCATCGCTTTAATACAAAGTAACGGGCAATGGCAAAGGCAAATCGAGCTGATACAAGCTCTCATTTAAAGATTTGATCATCTTTAGCGACACTCGGTCTTATATCCCGATTTTATAGTTTGTAAGGGTGAATTTATAGACATCCTGCTGGAATTGGTTAAACGACATTGCCCCCGCGTGTCCATCAGCAAATAGTGTGTTTGTCGTGCTGTTCGGATGGTTGAACCACATGCCATGACTACTGTCTGTCAGCGAGAACTTAAAGGTTTGAATTTTATCATAACCATTGTTCAACTGCCAGAAGTTTATGGTATCCGCCATTAGAACAAATTTTGAAGGTTGTGGCCCCATCTTCGTAAAGACATTAGCAAAATAAGAAACATTTTTGCCGTTGCTGTCAGTTTCAAGAATCATTTCCGATACCCTGTAACCGCCTTTATAGCGACCATCAACATTAACTCCGTATGCGTTATCCTGGTTATAGGATCCTGTCAATGATTTTATTTTATCCGGAGTCCAACCGTTCGGGCATTGCCAAACCCCATACTTATTCCCAGTAGGAAGGTATGGATAGCTGCCGGAACTGGCCTGGACAGTCCACTTTATATAACCAGCCATTGCGGCATTTACCCCCCAGCCGTGCCTGCTTCCTCGACTGTAACTGTAGCAAGGAAAGCGGGCATTGTAATCATTGCCGTATTGCTGTACCACCAGACCAACCTGCTTTTGATTGCTTAAGCACTTTATCGCCTTTGCCTTTTCTTTTGCCTGATTCAACGCGGGAAGCAGCATTGACGCCAAAATCGCAATAATTGCAATCACGACAAGTAACTCAATCAATGTAAAGTAAATCCCCCCTCGTGCTGCACGCTTTGAGCTGCATGTGGACAATAATTTCACGGCCATAAGCTCTTGACTAATGTGATTCGTTTTCATATATATCTCCTATGACAATTTCAGTTATAATTTACGACTTGAATTGAATATTATTTAAAGACTTATATAAAGCAGTCATTTTTTTATTAAAAAGCACATATGATTAAGTTTAAATTTTATATTCAACTACTTCTACAAGTTCAGATATTCATATTTCTTACACTTTCCTGCTTATTTAAATAAAATGAATCAATAATATTCTTGTTGCCAACTCTTTTCAGCTTATATACCTCAAAAAATAAATCAAGTAATTTATTGGAAATTTGTTCATTGTCATAAACCATTGACGTCAGGGCGGGCATAGTATCTATGCTATCCTTTACCCCTGAGAATGCGACTACACTTAAATCTTCAGGAAGGCTCAGGTTTTGTTTGTAAGCAGCCAGTATTCCTCCATTTGCCATGGACTCGGTTGCATATATTATCGCGGTTGGTGAAACTTCAGACTGTAATATCTGCATAGTCAGCTCGTAACCCGCTTTTAAATGGTTGAACTCTTTTCCTTCATGCTCAAAAATTAAGTTTTCGCTGACTGCCCCGTAGCACTCAATCACGGCCTCTTTATAACCTTCTTTACGCTGATTTCCGGATATGGATGAATCAGAAACAAAAGCAATGTTCCTGTGCCCCTGCAATATCATGTGGTTCGTCAAATCCTTACCGGATTTGACGTTGTCAATACAGAGCGTTGATATGTTCTTATAGTTTTCCGGAATTTCTCCGAAACTGACAACCGGCGGAGCTCCGGCCCTGGTCAATGCCTGAAAAAAATCATCTTCAAAATGACCGAGCAGTATCAAGCCGTCAACCAGCGGCAGAAGCCTTGGAGCTGAAGATGGATTTTTTTCCATTGCTTCGACCAGAAAATTAACCTTGCGATCCATTGAGCAACTAATTATCTTGAAAACGATATCCTCAACCCAGTCGCTACGCTGGAATGGGGTGGTAACGATACCGATATTGCCTTTATCCACACTGCGTATCCCACGGGCAAAGGCATTAGGCGTGTATCCGGTTTTCTTGATAGCGGCTTCAACCTGCTGCCTGGTTTTCGGACGAACCGAATGCCCGTTTATTACTTTCGATATAGCCCCGATACTCAACCCGGCCTCTCTGGCAACATCTGATATGGTGATTGTCTTTGTCATGATTATTCTTTTTGTATATCGTTTCATGTTACTCCTATAATCATACATGACCTTATCAAGAAAGTCAAGATGCTTTCTTAAAAAAACGATATTTTTTGAATATAAAGTCAAATATTCACTAACAAGACTTGACAGTTAAAGAAGCGACAAGTAAATTAAAACACAACGATACATGAAACGTTATATGAAATGACAGGTTTATTTATGATATTGAAATTAGCGGAAACAGAAAAAATAAACGCATCTCAGAAGTTGTGCTTCCGAATAGGAGAAGAGGCAAAAAATGAGATTCTGGACGAGTATGGAATAAATGGAGACGAGGACCTTGTCGTCGAAAGGAAAATCAAAAAGCTTGAGAATGGCGTATCTATTTCACTGACCTTGGTCAACGAGGGCCGGGAACAAGTTAACCTTGACGAAATAATTGCACTGGACGCTGAAGATATTGATGAGAATGGAATACTGGGTGATATACTCAGCTTGCAGGTCTTCAGGCTTTCAAGACAAAAAAATGATATTCCGGGCATGTTTTCTCCGGTGGTACAGGATGACAACATGGAGGACGCGGCATTCTCAAGCGCCGAAATCAAGGCGGGCGGAGGCATCGGCTGGGATGATGTAGGAAAAGCCGCAGAACTTCCCGTTAGCTTTGAAGCAGATCCGGCCATGCTTTTAATCAACCGGAACACGGGACAGGTGTTATTGGTCGGTTTTTCAGGACAAAGCAGGCACTTGAACAGCATCACGCTAAAAAGTAATAAAAAACGAAGTGCAATAACCGGACTAACGGCTTCTGCTGTTTATGATGGCGCGACCATTAACCCGGGAGAGTCATGTTCAACCCATGAACTTTTTTTGCTATATGGCCATGATTGTCAACTATTACTGGAACAATATGCGGAACTTCTGGCCGGGCGGCATAATATTCCGCGCCCTGACCCCGCGAAAAAATTGTCCGTATTCTGTACGTGGTATTTTTATGGAACGGACTTCAACGAACAGGACCTGGATGAAAATCTAACTTGCCTTAAAAGCAAAAAAATACCGTTCGATGTCTTTCAGATAGATCATTGCTGGATGAAAACCTTCGGTGATTTTCAAGTTGACCCGGCAATCTTCCCGTCGGGCATGGAAAACGCCGCAGCGAAATTACGCAGCGCCGGGTATATTCCGGGGATATGGACCTGCCCGTTTGTAATTGAGCAGCACGCGGACGTCATAAAAAAATATCCTGACCTGATTCTGCGTGACCATAACGGAGATCCCTGCCTGTTTGACTGCCAGGTTGGCAGATGTTATACCCTTGACCCGTTTGCTCCCAACGCTGAAAAGTATATCAATGAACTCTATAAACGTCTGCGGTCATGGGGATACGACTATCACAAACTTGATTTTCTACGCGCGGTATTTGTCAATGAAAAAGCGCGGTTCTATGACCGCTCAAAGAACCGCGCCCAGGCTTACAGAAAAGGCCTGGAAATGATTCGGTCCGCCTTGGGTGAAGACGCCATCCTTGTAACCTGCGGCGGGTTGTTTGAAGGTTCCATCGGCCTTAGCGACATCAACCGCTCAGGCGCTGATGTGCAGGGGCACTGGAATTACAAGGGAACCAGGCTTGCGTCTTTTCCGGTCAGGATAAAGCAAATTCTCGCCAGGAATTTTTACAACCGTTTCTGGCACTGTGACCCGGATGCCATGCAGCTGCGCAGAAGGACCGCGGCCTTCCGAGGCAACACGAAAGACATCCACCTTGCAATGGGTTTGTTTAACGACGACGAGGTTTTTTCCGCCGTGGTCTATCAATTCATTAATGGGGGGATTGCCTGCGCGTCTGAAAAATTGACCGATATTGATGAAGACAGACTTCTGTTGTATCGGCATGTCATTCCGCAATACGCTCCTCCGGCATCCTGGATCAACTGGGATGGATACATGCCGGAAGAACTGATAACAAGCTTTGATAATCCGGAAAACGACTTGGAACCTTACCGGGTATTGACGATTGCAAACTGGAGCAATGAACCTGTCGAAAAATATATAAATCTTTCAGATATTCACGGTATAACCGGCAAGGCAACTGCGGTATTTGAGTTTAAAGAGCAGAGATTTTATGGCCTCTATGGCCCCAATGAACGCTTTAGTGTTGAGCTTCCGCCACACTCCTGCAGAGTATTCAGATTGACAAACTGGTGTAACGAAAAAGTTGTCATACTAGGTACAGACCTTAATTTATCAATGGGGCCCGAGTTAAGAAACGTCAAAAGTAATTTTCAGTGTATAAATGGAGAAATCAATTCCCCATGGATGGTTCCGGTCAATATTACCGTCGGCCTGCCGCTGAAGAACGGCAAGTGTGATGTCCGAAATATCTCTATTTCTCCCGGAGATAAACATTTTAAACTGCAGACTGAACTTAATTCTTCAGCTTGTCCATTGAATCTTTGATTTTATTCCTGGGGCCGGCGTATAAAATGTAACATGACGTTCGATTTGGCATATCAAGGGAGAAATCCTGACAATCAGACGCAATAACCTTACCGGAGAAAAAGTCGTAAACAACTTCAACTTTGCGGGGAAGACTCACCTTTTTCCTGCCGCCTTTACGGGAATATAAGCTCAGGATATTGCCGCATGCCAGAAAAACATCCCCGGGCTCGATATAACGGTGAACACTCGTATTTGCGTATATTTTATTACTTAAAGATATTTCGTCAAGACCGGGAGCGGAAGCGAAAAAAAGCTTGTATCCTTTATATTGTTTCATCGCGATCGCCGCTTTCTTATTTTTAAACATCTGGATTCTTTTAGCTCCAGGCCCTGAAGCTGTCAAAACAGGTTGAAAGTTAAATTTCTTTACCCCTGTCAGCAATGAGAAATCCATCCCGCAGAGCTCTTTTGCCGCATTGAAATCAAGTTCTCCTCTGCGGTCAATGCAGCCGGGAACGTATAAAAACAGGATTGCCCGATCATTATTATACAGAATTTTTTTTATTGAAGCGCGACGAGCCGGATTAAGTCCGTATGAATTAGCCAGAATAACCAGTTTATATTGACTGAAATCAATACTCTCCAGATCACTCAGCAAATAGCAATCCCATGGAGCTCCTGCGGAATCGAGACTCTGCCCCAGCATTCTGCGCAATATTTTCATTGCAGGCGCACTTTCATTTGAAATTTGCGGAACCACTTTCTCGTCCAACAGAACCGCGACTTCCGCAATCGATTCACGACCATTATTCAGAGCAAACTTGTCGATTGCTTTTAACTGCTTTATTGCCTGCATTAACTTTTCATCCTTAAACCATCCGAGAACAAAGTCAAAATAGTAATAAGAGCTCCCTTTTGCCAGATTCTGCATGAAATTGCGTTTTGCCAAGTCAATTGCCTCATCAATGGTTTCAGCGGCGCCATAACGTTTGAATTTATCTCCGCTGCGGTGAGTGGCCTGATCGTTTTCCGAATACCAGAATTTATTATGCAGTTTAAATGAACTGAATACGCTGTTTACCGCAGCGTTTGTCCGACGGGAGTAATAAGGGTACGGCCCCGACGCAAAATCCAGATACGGGGAACGAAGAAAAGTTCCAAGCGCATAGTGCCCTGAATCCTGAAAATGGTAAGGAGCATTCGAAAGATGTCCGATAAAATAGCCGTAAAAAGCTCCGACAAGCAACTTATCATCACTTATTTCTTTTATTTTACGCGCGAACAACTCAATTGTCGAAACGGTATACCCCTGCCAGAATTCATAGAAATCGGCGGCTTGTTTTCCCTTGGGAAAAGAGCGAAAAACATTATTTGATCCAGTGACCCTGGCAGCTTTTCCGGGAACAAGATCCTGAGACTTCAGTGACACGCTGTCCCGCCCCCAGGCTTCGCGCAGCCGGGCGTCCGTTTTATATTTCTTCGTAAGCCAGGCAGCAAAAGCATTTTGCATCGGAAGTGAAAGATCTGGAAAAACTTTCTCGTGATATCCGAAGTTGTTCCACTCTCCACAGTTTCCATAACCGACCCTGATACAAACCAGTCTATCCGCAATGGGAGAATGTTTTATTTTATTCAATGCTTTATCAATAATTTCAAGATTATGCTTGCGCCAAAGTTCGGAGGCATAGGAGGCCTGTACATTTCTGGGATGCCTGAAGTGGGAGGTTTTCGGATCGGTTACAATCAGTTCTTCGGGATGCTCTCGCCCCCAATCTTTACTGATATACAGATTCCAGCGCAGAGAGATTGTATTGTCCGGATTATCACTGATTATGCGAAGAGCCTGCGCTTCGATATAATCGAAAAAAGCCTGGTGGTTAAATTTTCCCCGACTGTAAAAAAGGCGGGGAACCAGGCAAATATTACTTTCTTTGATTCCGGCCCGGTTAAATTTTTGTCCATCACTCTTGCGGTAACGGTGATGTAATACAGCAAGATATCCCCGCAATATGCCATCGTCGCGTCCTCCGACTGATACGGATGGCGCTCCTCCAATCATTTTTACTGAGGCGGCCCGGAATCCATGTTGTTTTCCCGGATCATAGCATAGAAGATTTCTTGTAAACTTACGGGTATGTTCTTTCAGGATTATTTTCACACTTTTCAGGTTATACTGACCGGAACTTTTTGAATAAGCCTCCCTAAGCTTTTTGGCGGGAATTATAATCCTGATGCCATTTTTCATCTTAAAAACCTTGAGATTTCCCGGAGATTTTTCCAGATATGCGTGCCAGTCTCCGTGCAAAGGAAAGGTGACTTCCGCGTCACGCCCAACCGGGTATGCTCTTACAGAAGGGCCACGCGGTGGACTTTTTTCCAGGATGTCTGGGATTGATACTGCAGAATCCGGTTGGCCCGAAACAGAAAACGCGTATATTTTTAAATTTGCCCGATGCGGCCGCAGGGAAATAACAGCCTTTCTTTTGAGTATCAACTTTTCACTCAGCACCTGCTTCCCATTGATCTTTAAACTTAAAATTCTGCCGTCATATTTAGCTTCGAGTATAAAAGGGATGTCGCTTTTTATCGGGCTTTCCGGGAGATAATGCAATTGTCCGTCGTCTAAATCCGCTCCTTCATAAAAAATTTTATAGCCCCTGCCATCAAAGCCGATATTATTCCCGTTAATAGTCAGAGCCGCGGCCGTACCATGGAGTTTTAGAGCAATTTTCGCCGAAACAGTAAACGGCATTCCCGGTTTCAGCGCATAGCCGGAGGACACATATTCTCCCGGCCCGTGGATATTCAGCGCGCCGTTCTTTGTAAAGTATGACTGACTGGTAATTACGACATGTTCCGCCTTTCCGTTTTGAACAACATTAATAGTAGAAATTTCAGATCTTAAGGCGGATGCTGAAACGCTCCAGACAATCATGGAGATCAAAGAAATAATTGATGTTGGCATTTTTGAGTTTTCCATAGGAAGATTCTATTCTTTTAATTATTGTATTTCGCGTTAAAGATGAATCCTGAACCATTCATGCTCTTTTCCCATTCCAGAAACTTAACGTTACGGGCTCCGCCGTCACAGCGAAGGTAGTTGATTCCTTTCATGTGCCGAAAGGGATCGTACCGGTTATAAAGCCGCACACCGCAAGTGTCCAATGTTCCGTTTCCCGACCTGTCCGTGCTCAAATGCCAGGCGGTATCAGTGGGATTATACAAACATAAATCAATTCCGTCCGCATACATCAATATCTCGGGCAGCTGGTGCGCGTATTTATAGACTTGATTGTCTTCGAGTTTGCCAAAAGGTATTTTTGAGTTGGTTTTCGGAGTATTACTGTAATTACACCCATAAGTCCAGCCACTGTTCGGCACTGCAGCAGGACAATAAATGTTTTGCTTTTCCTCAATATAGCTTTTCACATTATACCCGACGGTACAGGCCTTTTCCGAGATAGTTGCATTGTCTTTGGTGGAATTATTCTTGAGTATTGCCCCCAATGCCAGATACCAGCGCATATAACGTTTTTGAACCGGACTGTAATCCGTCCTTCCGGCCGGCAGCCAGCCGGAGTTATCGTCCGCATAAAAAACCGTTACCTGCCCCATTTGCTTCAGATTATTTATACAAAATATACTCTTTGCCCTGTCCCTGGCGTGATTCAGTGCCGGCAACAGCAATGATGCCAATATAGCGATAATGGCAATCACTACAAGTAACTCTATTAATGTAAATTTTTTAGCTTGCCCAGATTCAAAACAGGTAAACATATCAATCCCTTTGTTTTAATATATTTTTTCAGACTCGAAATTAATTCTTGACACATCCGGAACACCATCAATATTTTGTTGTTCAGCGTTTTCCAGGGAGGCGGCTGCAACCACCATATAGCGGGTTGAATATTCATCCATTTTTTTTACTTATTTCCTTCCTTATTTGAATTTTTAAATCTGCAAATTGATTCTTCACAAGTCCCAGTTTACAATGAGACAGGAGCAACTGATTTGCCGGGAATATACTTAACATCAATAACCTTGTTTTCAGGAGCTCTTTCCGGGTGGTCAATACGATTGATCAAGTTTTTTATAACTGTTTCGGATATTTGGGCTATCGGATAGTCAAATGTTGTTAATTGAGGAATAAAGTATTTGCTTTCATCAATATTATTTCCGCCAATTACCGACAAATCATTCGGCACCCGAACCCCGCACTCATTCGCCCGGGAAATAATTCCCATTGCAATGGGGTCATTTTGTGCAATTATCGCAGTTGGACTGAGCTTATGATTAAGTTGCCTGATGCGGTCATAGTACTTCGCTCCGTCTTTATAACTGCCTGTATGGTGGAGGACAATTGCTTCGTCATACTTCAGGTCAAAGTGGTTTAACGCTTTTGTAAAAGCCTCATGCCTGGGGTTGCCCTTAACGGTATGACCGGCATAGCCGATTTTCCGGTGTCCAAGCTCATAAAGCACCTTAACGGACTCAAACATAATCTGATTTTGATTGACCATTACATGATCCACCGGAAAGTTTGTGATACTGGTGTAATATACAGTTGGGATATTGTTTTCAAGTAAAAAAGGAATTGTCCCGCTGAACGTTGTTATACAACCGTCAATTCCGCGTTCAACAAGATAGTTAACATTTTTTTCGCACTGGTCCTGCTGGCAAAAGGTAAAAAAACCGGAATATCCCAGTTCTGCCAGTCGGGATTGAACATTTTCCGCAAATTCCGCATAAAACCGGTCATATAGAGAACGCAGAATGATGCCAATAGCATAACTTTTGTTGGTTCGTAAACTTCTTGCCGCCGTGTTTGGCTTATAATTAAGCTCTGTCATAGCCTGCATCACCAACTCTTTGCTGCGTTGAGATGGCTTGTAATGCGGCGAATTACTGACAATATAACCCACCGTACTTTTTGACAACCCACAATGTCTGGCTATATCTTTGATGGTAACTCTATTTTTACTTTCGCTCTTCATCGTAATAATAAATTCTGCTTTCTTTTGCAATATGGAACGTTCCATAATTATATAACATATTATTCGTTTTGTCAATGCTCAAGAGAAAAAAAAGCATTTTTACTATATTTTAATTTGTTGTGCCGCAATCCGTCGTACGGATCAATAATCGTCCAAAAAGTCGAGGCCGGCGCCGGGGATAGTGTCGAGTTTCCAGATGTCGACCGGGACGTCGTTTGACTGCTTCGGGCCGGGAGTACTGCGGCCGTCCGCAACGATCTTTTCCAGTTTTGCCAGCAATAATTTAACCATCTCCGGATGCTCCATGTGGAGATTGTTTTTTTCGCCTGGATCGGTTTCCATGTCGTATAACTGGACCATCGGCAGGCCGTCATTATAGGCCGCCGTATCGGCTTGAGTCCAACCACCGGAACCGGGACAAAGCACCAGTTTCCAACGGCCGTCGCGAATCGCGAACTTACCGTGGATTGAATGGCTGACTATATGTTCCCTGACCGGTTGCGATACGCCATGGAGGAGCGGCAGAATGCTGACGCTGTCCTCTCCTGCGTTATCCGGCAATTCGGCTCCGACAATATTGGCGCAGGTCGCCATCAGGTCGGAAAGACAGATCAGTTCGTCGCAGCAGCTTCCGGGTTCAACCACTCCCGGCCAGCGCAGGATGAACGGCATCCGGTGTCCGCCGTCCCAGGCATCGGATTTGTAACCGCGATAAGGACCGCTCGGATAATGCCCCTGAGCTTCCATCTGGTCAATACCGATATAATGAGCACAGCCGTTGTCACTGGTAAAAATCACCAGAGTATTGTCCGCGACGCCATGACGCTCCAGTGACCCCAGAATACGCCCGAACACATCATCTGTCTCCATTACCAGATCGGCGTAAAGGTTATTTAGACCGCTTTCCCCGATCCACGGTTTGTTAACGGAAAGCGGCGTATGCGGCGAAGTCATCGGCAGATAAAGGAAAAACGGTTCGTCCGCTTGAGCCCGCGCTTCGATATAACTGTCAGCTTTTTTCGCCCAGGTCGGCAGCAGTTGTTCAAAGTTCCAATAGGGCATGGCGGGGCCGGATAGCGCGGCGAGGTTATGTCCCACCAGCCGGGTCGGCAGAAATTCGGAAGGGATTCCCACAGTATGGTCGTTTTCAATAAAGCAGTACGGCGGCCAGTTGGGAACATCGACCCCGAAATAATAGTCAAAACCGCGGGTTGTCGGTCCGCCGGTGGTCGGTTTTGAAAAAGCACCTTCCCACAGTGCAACCTGCTCTGGTGAGGCTTCGAGGTCGGGATTGGCCTGCATCGCCTCCGGGTCATAAACCGGACGCGGCCGGAAGTCTTCTTCCTTGACCTTAAAATCCCATCCCATGCCCAAATGCCATTTACCAATACAGGCGGTGTGGTAACCGTGCTCCTTTAACATTCCGGGAACGGTCAACTGATCCGGTTTGATCAACGGATCGCCGTATACATCGACAATGGATTGCTGTAGCGAAGACCGCCAGTTATAGCGTCCCGTCAACAGGCTGTAGCGCGACGGAGAACAGACCGAGGAACTCGAATGGGCATCACTGAAAATCATCCCTTCCCGCGCCAGACGGTCAAAATTCGGGGTTTTGATCTTGCCCTCAGGATTCAGGCACGACACGTCTCCATACCCCATATCATCAACAAAGAAAACGACTATATTCGGGTGTGTGGGAACATTTATCTTCTGCGACATTGCACTGCTCCTTTTGTGCTTGCTGGTATTTTGTAATTTATAATAAGATTAACATTAAATAATGTATAAATTCAATTGCTTAATACCACTCTTTTGAAAGTGTATTTTTGTCCCACGACCTAGCGGGCGAGCGGCCTCGCGAGCCGGGCTTCCTCGAGACTGACGGCTCGTCAGCGCCTCGCCCTCCACCTGACTTAATTTGCTCCGACTCGCGAGCCCGGAAAAAAGCAGGGAAAATCATCTCGCGTCAGAATAATTACAATTCTGCCGGAAGGCCCCATTGGACAGGATCCTTCACCTCTACCTTTTGCGCCCATTCACCGAGGTATTGCTGGTAGGCTTTCATCTCTTCAATATGTTCAAGATTGCGTTCAACGTTCCAGCCGTCCGCAAATACCGCCTCTTTCAATTTCGCCTCAATATCCGCCAGCTCAGGAGAACCGGCAAGGTCGTTTAACTCGCGGGGATCGTCCTCAAGATTGAACAGGGAAGGGGCTTCGCCATGATAGTATATATACTTCCATTTACCGTCAACGACCATCCGTTTACTGCCGTCGAGTTCACTGAATATCTGACGCTCCGGAGCGCCTTCTCCACGCAGAGACGGCACCAGCGAGACGCCTTCAACCGCCGGTATCGGTTTGGCTCCAGCCAGGTCCGCCAGAGTCGGCGCAATATCCATAAGACTTACGGCCTGTTTAACCCGGCCTTTTTCAATACCGGGTCCAGCCACGATTAAAGGAACTCTTACGGCTTCTTCATAAAAGCGGCTTTTACCCCATATTCCATGGTCCCCAAGCATATCGCCATGATCGGAAGTATACGCGATCACTCCGTTGTCGCCAAACGGAGACTCTTCAAAACACTCGACTACCTGTCCGATCAGGTCATCGAGAAATTCAGTTTTACCGCGATATCCGGCCCGGGCTTTTTTAATGGATTCTTCCGGCAGCTTATCCCAGCCGCATATCTCATGCAGCCATTTGTCGGCAGCATGGATTTCGGACTTGTTCTTGTAAAAGTCAGGCAGTTCCCCGGCTTCGCTATACTTGCGGAAGTATTTATCCCTGACTCGATAAGGATCATGTGGGGAATAGAAACCAAGCACCAGCAGTAACGGACGCTCGTCCTGCGACACTTCATGATCCCTTATCAACCGGCACGATTCCACCGCCACGGCCTGGTCGAAGTACTGGTCATGACTCAGACCGGCACCGTCACCATCAACACAGGGAGGTTGTCCGTAGTAACCGCGAAAACGATATTCCGCCCGGTTCTGCCCCAGGTGTCCGCCGCAAACATCTCCGACCAGTCTTTCATCAAAACCGTGAAACTGGTCCCCGCCCATAAAATGCATCCGCCCGGCCAACACCGTCCGGTATCCGGCCAGTCCGAGAGCATGCGCGAAAGTCGGGATCTGGGAGTGCAGCGCGGAAGCGTTACTGAAAGAATCCAGGTTATGCGGGGCGCGTCCGGTAATCAGCGACATCCTGGCCGGAACACACAGCGGACAGGTCGTCAGGCAGCGTTCAAAAACCGTTCCCTGATCGGCCAGACGCCGGAGGTTAGTCGTTGAGATTTGCGGATCGCCTTCGCCCTCGATAAAATCGGCCCGGTGCTGGTCCGACACAAAAAGCAGTATATTGGGTTGACTCATGACTGTTCAATCCTTTAAGTTTTATATTTATCCCTCTTCTATTGGATATACATTACAATACCACTTCAATAAAAAAATAGCAAGAGCACATCAAATATTCGTATGAAATACTGTTTCGGCTGCGCCGGGCAACGTTCCGCCATTGCATCGCGTCCGGAAATGGGACAGAATAAATAATGCTCTGGAGCCGTCAAGCTTAACCAATAGTCACTTTAAATATGGTCAAAGCCTTCAACTTTGCTTCCTGCGTCAGTTTTATCTTTCGGGATCAGGCGGTCATCAAAATGCAGCATAATTCCGGCTTTCACAATACGCTGCTGCAATTCATTCATATCCACATCCGGCAGGCCTTTTTTGCTTTCCAGTGCAAGCGCCGCGGCAATGCCGGAGACCTCCCCGGTAAGAATCGCCGGAGGAATCACTCGCAAAACATCCCATGCATAACCTTCGCCGGCAACACACCGGCCAACCGTGATCAAATTATCAAAACCTTTGCGGGTCATGGTCCGATATGGAATTTCATAGAGAAAATCTCTTCTCTCAAAGTCACATATCGCACCGACTGAATCGTCGAAATGCTTATAGACATCTTCCTCCGTCAGGGTATAATCCCCGTCAATACGCCGCGTTGTCCGGAATTGCGGCATGGTCGGCATCGTGACAACTTCCCGTTCATTCGGGTTTTCGTTCTCCAGCATATTCAAAAGCCTGCGCTGGCACATCGTTATATAGCAGGTCACATCTTCGACCGTCGTCCCCTTGAACAACGGGACATCGTCAGGCTGCCCTTTCCCGTAGAGGTTTACGGGGCCCGGACCGTAATTTTTATACATGTTCCTGATCGATTTGGATTCATAAGCCTTTTTGCAGCTTTCCAGATTTGTCCCGAAAGCGAAATAGGTAAAATAGTTATTGCCTTGCACGGTGGGCACCCCGGCCCGGTACAGAATATCCGCATCGCCGGTGGCGTCGATAACCATGTCGGCCCCGTAAAACTCACGCCCGGATTTGCTTTCCGTGATAACTCCGCGGCAGTGTGCCCCGTCCATAACCGGTTTTGAACAAACACAGTCAAACAGCAGGTCAACTCCGGCGTCCATGACCCATTTCGTCAATTCAACCGCAAAAATCTGCGGACTGAACCGCTGGATATAGCGGACATTGGTCGGCGCCTCCGGCTCCCCGTTGAGCCATTCATCCGGAATTGTATGATAGCTGTTTTTCGCAGAAAGGCGTAAAAGTTCCTCTGCCATTCCGAAAATTATCTGCTTGCCGCGCCCGTTGCACATCGGAACGAAGAAGTTTACCAGTCCTATCGTGGCTAACCCGCCCAACAGATTACTCTTTTCCAGGAGCAAAGTGCGGCATCCGTTCCTTCTGGCGGAAACCGCGGCGGCAACGCCGCTTACGCCTCCTCCGGCAACAATAACATCGTAATGGCCTTTTATCGGAATAGTCTCTTTTATTTCAAGAGAGTTCATTATAACCTCCCAGAGGAATATGTTTGATTATGTGATTTTAGTTCAATTTTATCAGCACATGCGGATGGGCTTTACTATAAGCGCATACTTATTCTAAAACAACTTCGATTGCGGTAAAATGAAGGCTTCCGGCCAGAAATATTCACATTATCACCAACGAGTCAGGAAATCGGTCCAGCCGGTCCAATAATAGCCGTAGTAAATATCAATCATGCGCAATCCTCTGGCCAAAATACAGAACCCTGTCAGCCACAACCAATATGTACTCAAGTAAAATCTATTTATACATATCGCAATGATATGCCTAAGGAAGCCCAATCCGATATAACAAAACATCTGGGTTGTAAAATTGGCCATCATACTCGAGTGCAACGGAAATAATAATACCATCAGTCCTATGCATGAAAAGGGATATAATAAAGCCAGCAACCCACTGGTTAAAAGTGAGATTTTTGTCTTTTCAAAATATTTATATTTCATTTCCCGAATCCTCCTGTATGCCTGTAATTATATATAAATCGCCGGAATAAAGCAACTTTTTACATGCCAAAGCTCAATAACAAGATATTAGATTGAAATTTTATGTGGTGGTGATATATTTTCCATTGTGGAATAACATGAGAATGAAACAGTAACGGCACAAATCAGCGCCGGAACTCTTGAAAAATAAAATTGGATATACAAAATGTCAGAGAATATGGAAAACGAAAAAGTCTCACTGGATTTTATCCGTGAGATGATAGCGGAAGACGTAAAGAACGGTAAACACGGCGGCAAGGTAATCACCCGTTTCCCGCCGGAACCGAACGGTTATCTGCATATCGGACACGCCAAGGCGTTGTGCCTCGACTTCGGAGTAGCCGCGGAATACGGCGGCAGATGCCATCTGCGTATGGACGACACCAACCCGACCAAAGAGGATATGGAATATGTCGAATCGATCATCGAAGACATCCACTGGCTCGGTTGGGACTGGGGCGAACACCTCTATTTTGCGTCAGACTACTTCGAACAGTTTTACGGTTACGCCGTTGAGCTGATCGAGAAGGGACTCGCTTTCGTATGCGACCTGACCGCTGACGAGTTCAAGGAAACCCGCGGCACCCTGGTCACTCCGGGGGTAGAAAGTCCGAACCGCGACCGGTCCGTCGAAGAAAACCTCGACCTGTTCAAACGTATGCGCGCCGGGGAATTCGCCGACGGCGAAAGAACGCTGCGCGCCAAGATCGATATGAAACACCCGAACGTGCACATGCGCGATCCCGCACTGTACCGTATCCGCCGTTTCGATCACTTCCGTCAGGGCGACGCCTGGTGCATCTATCCGATGTACGACTTCGCGCATCCGCTCGAGGACGCGATTGAAGGCGTGACTCA
>MDTD01155535.1_pt1 | contig 24723 bp, 19 predicted proteins | sample 811221 | NCBI WGS metagenome assembly MDTD01 (sample SAMN05326646, study PRJNA326480) | marine metagenome | isolation source: seawater | place: Pacific Ocean: South West | collected 2011 | reverse complement strand
ATTTTGCCGGTGTCGCCGGAAGCCTTGCCGGGGAACATATCGATCTTGCCGGGAACTTTGCCTATACACGGCGCGAGGCCGTTGGTGTTTGTGCTGCCATTGGTGCCTGGAACTATCCGATCCAGATCGCCTGCTGGAAGGCGGCGCCCGCGCTCGTCTGCGGCAACGCTGTGGTGTTCAAGCCGTCGGAGGTCACGCCGCTCTCCGCCCTGAAGCTTGCCGAGATCCTCAAGGAAGCCGGCCTTCCGGACGGGGTCTTCAATGTGGTGCAGGGTTTTGGCGAAACCGGCGCGCATCTCGTATCACATCCCGATGTCGCCAAGGTGTCGCTGACGGGCTCGGTGCCGACCGGCAAGCGGGTGGCTACGACGGCGGCCGAAACGCTCAAGCACGTCACGCTGGAGCTTGGCGGCAAGTCTCCGCTGATCGTCTTCGACGATGCGGATCTCGAAAACGCCGTTTCCGCCGCGATCAACGCCAACTTTTATTCCAGCGGCCAGATCTGTTCCAACGGTACCCGCGTCTTCGTGCAAAAGGGCATCAAGGAGGCCTTCCTCGCCCGGCTCGCGGAGCGCACCGCCAAGGCGCGCATGGGCGATCCGATGGACGAGAGCGTCGACACCGGGCCGCTGGTCTCGCAGGCGCAGCTCGACAAGGTGATGGCCTATGTCGCGAAGGGTGTCGACGAAGGCGCGCGGCTTGTGTGCGGCGGGACGCGGGCAACCGTCGAGGGCTTCCCCGACGGGCTCTTCGTCAAGCCGACGGTCTTTGCCGATGTCGCCGATCACATGACCATCGCGCGCGAGGAGATCTTCGGCCCCGTCATGTGCGTGCTCGACTTCGAGAACGAGGACGAGGCCATCGCCCGCGCCAATGCCACGGAATTCGGCCTCGCCGCCGGCGTCTTCACCCGCGACCTGCAGCGCGGCCACCGGGTGATCGCGCAGCTTCAGGCCGGCACCTGCTGGATCAACACCTACAATCTGACGCCGATCGAAATGCCCTTCGGTGGCTACAAGATGTCCGGCATCGGGCGCGAGAACGGCCATGCGGCGATTGCCCACTACAGCCAGATCAAGTCGGTCTATGTGGAGATGGGCGACGTGGAAAGCGCCTACTAGAGGCGAACCCCATTCGGCGACGGCGGGTCACTTGCCGTCGTCGAGCACCTCCAGATAAATCTGCGCGAAGGCTTCCAGAAGCTCGTAGCAGATCGTCACCTCGCGCGCCTGCGGATCCCAGAAGGCATTGGCTGTGCCGCAGCTTTCGCTCTTGAAGGTCACCGGATTGGGCAGCCGGTAGAGATCGTCCATCTCCTCCGCGACCAGCTCCATCACCTCGGAGCCGCGCAGGATCTCGGCAAACACTGTCAGATCGTCGGGCGCCGCCGCATGGCGGACGGTGATCACCGGATCATAAAGCTCGCCCTTTTCCCGCACATAGGGCTCGGTGACACGATCCCAGGACGCCACCGCCTGGTCGTAATCCTCGGTGCAGGTGTCCATCCGCTCTTTCGGAAGATCGAGGTTCGCGGCCAGGTCGCGAAACGCGGAGCGGTCGCTGCCGACCATCAGGCACAACACGGCGTATCCGCGTTGCGGGTCGAGATCGTGCTGCTCGTGAAAGACCAGATCCTGCGCGTCGTCGCCCATGCCGAGGAACCAGCCGAGCATCGCCTGCGACAGGAGGTGATCCATCTCGGCATTGTCCGACTGCAACATCGCCAGGGTGGCAAGCGCGTCGACGGCGTCTTCCTCCTGCCCGAGGACGGGCAGATCCAGCTCCGAGACCAGCATGTGCCCGGCTTCGTGATAGACCGTGAACAGCACGTTGCCGTCGACGAAATCGATCAGCGCATCGAGGTCCTCGTCCGACAGGGCCTCAAGACGCGGCGCCAGACCGCCCGTCTCCGCGGCACGGGCGGAGCGATCCGCCGCGCCGGGCCAAAGCAGCACGGCGGCGGCAAGACATCCAAGGGCTGCAAGCCTGCGCCCCGTTGAAAACACTCCGCACGCCATCGGCGCTCCCTTGCATGATCCTTGCCGGCGAGGATCGACGGCGCGCGATCATGCCGCGCGCATGCGCCATCGGCAATGCGGATTCGCCGGTCGCAAACGGCATGGAGCCAACCTGCGGAAGTGAGGTGTCAGCCCTCCAGATCCGGGTCGATCCGGGCCCAGGCATCGGTATTGGTGCCGACGGCCTCTTCAAGCGAGGCGAGGCCGTGGCGGTCGAGGCAGTGCGACAGGTGCCGCAGGATCTTCGTCACCAGTCCCGGCCCCTCGTAGACCATGCCGGTGTAGAGCTGGATCAGGTTGGCACCGGCGGTGATCTTGGTCCAGGCGGTCTCGCCGCTGTCGATGCCGCCGACCCCGATGATGGGAAGCTCGGGCCCGACGCGCTGGCGCATGCGGGCAAGCGTCACCGTCGCGCGCCGGAACAGCGGCCGACCCGACAGGCCGCCGGCCTCAGCCGCACCCGCGCGGTCGGTCAGGCCATTGCGGGCGAGCGTGGTGTTCGACACGATCAGCCCGTCGAGGCGTGCGGCCAGAACCTCGGCGGCAATATCATCCAGCCCCGCCTCGTCGACGTCCGGAGCGATCTTCAGAAAGACCGGCACCGCGCGGCCGTGGCGCTCGGTGGCCGCGTCGCGGGCGTCCATCACCCGGGACAACAGTTCGGCAAGGGCCGCGCGCGCCTGCAGGTCGCGCAAGCCCGGCGTGTTGGGCGAGGAGATGTTGACGGCAAAATAGGACGCGAGGTCGGCGAAGGCCTCGATGCCGGCGGTGTAATCTGCGATACGGTCCTCGGTGTCCTTGTTGGCGCCGACGTTGACCCCGACGATGCCGCCGCGATGCTTGCGCGCCTCCAGCCGGACGCGCAGCGCCGCATGGCCGTCGTTGTTGAAGCCGAGCCGGTTGACCACGCCCTTGTCGGCAACGAGCCGGAAGACGCGTGGGCTCGGGTTGCCCGCCTGCGGGCGCGGCGTCACCGTGCCGGCCTCGGCAAAGCCGAAGCCGAGCCGCAACAGCGCGTCCGGCACCTCGCCGTTCTTGTCGAAACCGGCGGCCATGCCGAGCGGATTGGGAAACGTCAGGTCGCCGATCTTGACGCTCAGCCGCCCGTCCTGCGGGACCCGGCAGGCCGGCACCGCACCGGAGGCGAGCGCCTTGACCGTCAGCCCGTGGGCGGCTTCCGCGTCCAGCATGAAGAGCGCGCGCCGGGCCGCGCCATCGACCAGATCGCGCAGCATCACACCTCCTCCGGGAAGCGGTGCATGCCGTCTTCGCCGAGCGGCAGCGGCTTTGCCCAGACGACCGCCGACATCGGCAGGTCGGCATAGAGATGCGGGAAAAGCGCCCCGCCGCGCGAGGGTTCCCACTTGAGCGCCTCGCCGAGCGCCTCGGTCTCGACCGCGATCAGCAGCAGATCCGCCTGACCGTGGAAATGTTTTGCGGCCGTCTCGCGCAGCTGATCGGCGGCGGAAAAATGGATGAACCCGTCGGCGAGATCGACCGGTGCGCCCGTATAGACCCCGGCGGCTTGCGCCGCACGCCAGTCGCTTTCGGGAGAGATCTTGTAAATCAGGGACATGACCATCGCACCTTCGACGTTTCTGCGGGTTTCTTCCGCCCGCAATAAAGCCGGCACGGCCGCAAGACAAGGGAAAGCGCGCGGCGCGGGGTGGCACTTTGTCCGGTTTAGGAATATATACCGTAGCGGGGATATCCGTTCTGGAGGGGCGCAGAGGCACAATGGTGCCACCAAGATACGGGGCCGCAAGATGCTGTCGCATGAAAGCGTATGGACCGCCATCGACCGGCTTGCCCGAGACCATGGCCTGTCTCCCTCCGGCCTGGCGCGGCGCGCGGGGCTCGACCCGACCACCTTCAATCCGTCCAAACGCACGGCGTCGGACGGACGCCCGCGCTGGCCGTCGATGGAATCGATTTCCAAGATCCTTTCCGCGACCGGGGCCAGTTTTTCGGAGTTCGTCGACCTCCTGGAGCGCCGTGCGGACCGCCTGCCGATCGCGTCCGACACGCGGCGCGCCGACGACGCCCTGCCCCTGCCGGGGGGGCTCTCCCTCGCCGAAACGCACGCTCACCCCACAAGCGGCTTTTTCCATGACGGCGGCTATCCGGAATTGACCGACTGGCCCGTTGCGGCGCCGGACGCCCCCTCCGGGGACACGGCGATCCGCGTCTGCGGCGACGCGTTGCTGCCGCTTTACCGGGACGGCGACATCGTCGTCGTCTCGCCGGCCGCCCGTATCCGCAAGGGCGATCGCGTCCTGCTGCGGCTGACCGACGGAACGCTGCTCGCCCATGTGTACGAGCGGCGCACGCGCGCGCGCATCCATGTGCGCTCGCTGCTGGAGGACGCCGAAATCGTCAGCTTCGCCGGCCCCGAGGTCGACTGGGTGGCGCGGATCATCTGGGCAAGCCAGTGAGCCGCCCGTCCTCCTGGCGCATGCGCCTGGGCGCAACGGCGCTCGGGCTGGCCGGACTGGCGGGCGCGATCGTGCTGCTGGCCGGTGGCGACCTGCCATCGAATGGGCAAACCGACCGGCAACCGTTACCGCAAGCCGGCGATGCTCCGCCCGCGCGCCTGGAGGCCCCGGAACAAACCGGACAGGCCAGTGCCCCGGTCGAAGCCCCGCCGCGCGCGGCGCTGCCTGACGCGCCGCTGCCGGAGACGATCCGCAATGTGACGCCGGCCGACATCCTGCCGCCGCCGCCGGTGCAAGGGCCGCTGAAGCGGGTCGAGGCCAAGCTGCCGGATCTGCCGAAGGTCGAGGTTCCCAAGGACCTGACCTTCCGCCGCCCGCTGGTGCTGGATGCCGGCACACTGCGCCACAAGAGGCTGACCATCCGCCTCGCCGGCCTGAACGGGCCGGCCCTTGCCGAGACCTGTCCATCGCGGCTCGGCGGCACATGGCCCTGCGGCCGGCGGGCGCGTACCGCACTTCGCGCTTTCGTCAGGCGACGCGCCGTCACCTGCGACGCGGTGACCGAGATTTCGCCCGGCCTGATCTCCGCGCAGTGCCGGCGCCAGGACACGGACCTCAGCGACTGGATGGTCTCGCAAGGGTGGGCCCATCCGGCAGACGATGCTCCGCAAGCGCTGCGGGACGCGGCCGAGGCCGCACGGTCCGGGCGCAAGGGCATCTGGCAGCTCGACTGGCGCGGGGATCTGGACCGGCCGGCACAGACCGCAGACGCCGATCCCGCCGCAGCCGAAGGCGGCACGGACGCGCAACCGGCGCCGGAGGCCGGCGGCGCCGTGCTGGAGGGGCTCCTGGGAGACGTCGAGATCGTGGATACGCCGTGGCACCCGCAAAGCGCGGAGACGCCCGATCCGCAAGATCCGCAAGTCCCGCTCTCCGGAACGGGCGAACGCCTGCCGGACTGAACGGCAGGCCGGTGACCTCAGCGATCCGCGTGCATATGCGCGGCCAGATGCGCGGCCCATCCGCGAAATCCGGCTTCCGACGGGTGGATGCCGTCGTCGCAAAAGGCTTCCGGCACGAGGCCGCGCATCGCCGGGATCGCACGCGCGCCGCGCTCGCGGCACAGGCATGCGCCGGTCGGATCGAGCACGGACACGCGAAGCCGGAGAATGGCCGCCAGATGCGGCGGCAGGCCCGGAACATCGGCCGGATCGAGCATGCGCGACCAGTAGAGCCGGCTTTCGGGAAAGCGCGCCTTCACCGCGTAGATCAGCCCGCCGAACTCCCGCAGGAAGCGCCTGCGGGAATGGTAGTTCTTCATGTCGTTGAAGCCGACCGACAAGAGCACATGCGTGTAGGGCACAGGCTCCAGATTGTGGACGACGTGATCGCGCAACATGCCGGCGGTGGCGGAATTGAACCCCGCCGAGCGCCATTCCACCGGCCGCCCGGCCTGCTCGCTGAGCGCTTCGGCCAGACAGGGCGCGAGGCCGTCTTCCTGACGCTTCAAACCGACGGCGGCGGCCGAGGAATCCCCCAGAACCAGCAGCCTGAGCGGGTCCCCCGCCTCCGCCCCGACGCGCCCGGAGACCGGACCCGGCGGCGGCGGATGGCGATGGATGCGGGCGCGCACGCGCGTGCCCTCGACCGCGTAAAGCGGCAGGGCAAGCCAGCTCAGAACCGAGGCGAACGCACCCATGCCAGTTCCTCTATCGGCAAGACGGTAGGTCCGGACCGCCCTACGCCGCCGACAGTTCGCCGGACAGCGCCTTGGCGATCAGCGCCCGGGTCTCGTCGATGCCGTAGAGCGCGACGAAGGAACCGAAGCGAGGTCCCCGCTCCTGCCCGAGCAGCAGCTTGTAGAGCGCGGAGAACCAGGCAACGGAGACGCCCGGCCCGCCGTCGGGGCTTTTCTTCTTCTCGTCCTGATAGCGCTCGATCCCGCGCGCCACGTCGAGCACGGCGTCCTGAATGGCCGACCCGTCCGCATCCGCCGGGAGCGAGGCGAGTTTCGCGTCGAGGGCGGCCAGCGCCGCGCGCTCCGTCTCGTCGGGCGCGTGAAAGGTCTTCGCCGGCTTCACGAAATCCTCGAAGTAGCGGATCGCGTAACCCACCAGCTCGTCGAGCTTGGGATGGGTCGCGGCGGTGACCCCGGGCGCATAGCGCGAGATGAAGGCCCACAGCACATCCTTGCTGTCCGCATTCGACGCGGACACCAGGTTGAGCAGCATCGAGAACGGCACAGGCAGGTCGACGGCCGGCGGATTGCCCGAGTGGATGTGCCAGACGGGATTGCCGAGCTGCTGCTCGACGGGCATTTCCGGAAACTTCTGCGCGAAGGTGAAATACTCGTCGACCGCCTTCGGGATGACGTCGAAGTAGAGCTTCTTGGCCGTCTTCGGCTTGGTGTACATGTAAAGCGACAGGCTCTCCGGCGAGGCATAGGCCAGCCAGTCGTCGATGGTCAGGCCGTTGCCCTTCGACTTGGAGATCTTCTGGCCGTTTTCATCCAGAAACAGCTCGTAGTTGAAGCCTTCCGGCGGCGGACCGCCCAGCACCTTGCAGATCTTCGACGACAGCGTGACGCTGTCGATCAGGTCCTTGCCGGCCATCTCGTAGTCGACGCCAAGCGCGAACCAGCGCAGCGCCCAGTCGGCCTTCCACTGGCACTTGACGCGGCCGCCGGTCACCGGCGTCTCGACCTTCTCGCCCGTTTCCGGGTCGATATAGACGATGGTGCCCTTCGACACATTGCGTTCCACGGTCGGCACCTGAAGCACCGTGCCGGTGCGCGGGCACACCGGCAGGAACGGCGAATAGGTCTCCTGACGCTCGGGGCCGAGGGTCGGCAGGATGATGTCCTTGACCTTGTCGTAGACGGCAAGCATGCGCAAAAGCGCCTCGTCGAAGCGGCCCGAGGTGTAATAGTCGGTCGCCGAGGCAAACTCGTACTCGAAGCCGAAGCGGTCGAGGAAGGCGCGAAGCCGCGCATTGTTGTGATGCGCGAAACTCTCATGACCCGCATCGAAGGGATCGGGCACGCGCGTCAGCGGCTGGCCGATGTAGCGCTGCATGTCCTCGCGGTTCGGCACGTTTTCCGGCACCTTGCGCAATCCGTCCATGTCGTCGGAGAAGCACAGAAGGCGCGTCGGCACCTTGTCCTCGGTCAGCAGGCGGAAGGCGGTGCGCACCATGGTCGTGCGCGCCACCTCGCCGAAGGTGCCGATATGCGGCAGGCCGGAGGGACCGTAGCCGGTCTCGAACAGCACCGGCCGGTCGGCGCCGCGCGCCTCGACCCGTTTCAGCAGCTTTCGCGCCTCCTCGAACGGCCAGGCTTTGGAAGCCATGGCCGCCTCTCGCATGGAGGGGGACAGATCGAGCGTCGGCAGCGAAACTGAGGTCATGATCGGACCATTGTCGTTGGAGTGAAAAAGAGGGCCGTCGCCGGCGCAGGCGCGGGCAAACGGCGGGCGGACACTACTGGATGCGCCGCACAAACGGAACAGGGTCGCAGCAAAAAAGCCGCAGGTACCGGCCGTGACATTTCGCGGGTTGCGCTGCTCCCGGCTTGGCTTTAGGCAACATGCAACAGGACACGTCGACAAAAGGGCCGCACAGCCGATGAGCGAACAGGTATCCCTGCAGGAAGCACTGATCTACGTGATGGTGATGGTCTCCGCCGCCGACAGCAGCATGACCGACCAGGAACTCCACTCCATGGGCGAGGTCGTGAAGACGCTGCCGGTCTTCGCCGGTTTCGACCAGGATCGACTGGTGCGCGTGGCCCAGGATTGCGGCAAGCGGCTGCAGGCCGAAAACGGCATGCGCGACACGTTTGACGTGATCGGCGCGAGCGTTCCGCCGAGCCACCGCGACACGGCCTATGCCCTGGCCGTCGACGTCGCCGTTGCCGATCTGTCGGTCCAGCAGGAAGAGCTGCGGATCCTGCAGATGCTGCGCGACACGCTCGGCCTCGACAAGCTCACGGTCGCCGCGATCGAGCGCGGCGCGCAGGCCCGCTACCGCGCGATCTGAGACGACACCGGGCGGGCGCCCACCCAGGGCGCCGGCCGGCCGATGTGATAGCCCTGCGCCATCGTTACGCCGAGGTCGCGCAACACCTCCAGCGTTTCCGCGTCCTCCACATATTCCGCGATCACTCCGACGCCGATCTTGCGCGCCACCGCGACAATGCCGGCCACGATGGTGCGCTGCACCTCGTCACGCGCCACCTCGCCGATGATCGCGCCGTCGATCTTCAGGCTGTCGATGCGGAACTGCCTAAGATAGGCAAAGGACGACAGGCCCGATCCGAAATCGTCGAGAATGACCCGGCACCGCCTGGCCCGCAGCGCATCGATGAGGGCCTGGGCCGTCGCCATGCTGCGCACCGCCGCCGTCTCCGTGATCTCGAAGGCCAGGCGTCCGGCGATGTCTTGCCGCGCGTCCAGTTCGTCGAGCAGAAAGGCGGTGAATTCCGGATCGCCGATCGACAGACCCGACAGATTGATCGTCAAAAAGGTGTCCGGATCGACGGAATGGAGGTTTTCCAGAGTGGTGGAAACCACCCAGCGGTCGATCCGCGGCATCAGCCCATGGCGTTCGGCCGATGAAATCAGCGCCGCCGGGGCAAGCACCCGGCCGTCGTCGTCGACGATCCGCAACAGCACCTCAAGATGCGGCGCCGATACGCCGTCCATCGGCAGGATCGGCATGGTGTAGAGTTCGAAGCGGTCGTTTTCGAGCGCGGCGCGGACGATCTGCAGGTTGCCGATGTCCAGCCTGTGGGCGACCATTTCATCCGCGTCGGGCCGATAGATCACCGGCCGCGCGCCGCCGATCGACTTGGCGTGGAGGCAGGCCGTATCCGCCTCGTTGAGGATCTGGAAGACGCTCAACTCAGGCTCGCCGGGCCGGGGCGGCGTGATCATCGCAATCCCGACGCTTGCTGTGATCGCATGGGGAAGCCCCTGCCAGACGAAGCGCATGCCCGAAAGCCCGGCGGTGATGCGACAGCCCAGGTCCCAGGCCGCGGCCTCCCTGAGCCCACGGCACAGCACGGCGAACTCGTCGCCGCCGAGACGGGCGCACAGCATGTCCGGCGTGGCAACGCTCCGCAGGAAACCGGCAATCTGCTTGAGCAGGGCATCGCCGCCGCTGTGTCCTGCCAGATCATTCACGACCTTGAAGCCGTCGAGATCGATGGTGAGAAGCACCGCCATACCACGGCGCGACGCGGTGTCCTCGATCACGCGCTGGAGTTCGTCCTGCAGGGCATGGCGGTTGGCAAGGCCCGTCAGGGCATCCTCACGCGCCTGGCGCCTGAGCGTCTGCGCCATCAGCGCGGCTTCGGTGATGTCGCGCAGAACCACCAGCGCTCCGGTGACCGCGCCGCCATCGTCGCGATAGGGATCCATGCGCACGCGGATATGGCGCGTGACGCCGCTCGGCAGCACAAGCTCGTGCTCGTATTCGACCGACTGGCCGGCAAAGCAGTTCTCGAAATGCGCCCGGGCCCGGCGATCGAAACGGTCCGGCCCGATGTGGTCGCGCACATGCAGGCCGATGAAGTCCTCCGGAGACTTGCCGCTGAAGGCGGCATTGGCGGCATTGGTCATCTTGTAGCGAAAGTCCGTGCCGATCACGGAGATCCGGTCCGTCGTCTGCCGCAGGATCTCCTCGTGCATCGACAGGCGCTCGTTGAGATGCTGGAACTGCGTCACATCCCGCGCGGCGCAAATCACGCAAGCAACCTCGCGCGCGTCATTGAACACCGGCTGGAAAAAGACCTCGAGGTATTTCCCCCGGGTCCGGTCCCGCACGCCCGGAACGCGAATGCGCGAGGCTTTTCCGGAAAAGGCCTCGTCGAGATTTTCACGCCGGAGATCGAACACCGTCTGCCCGAGAATATCGGCAACGGTCCGGCCGATCACATCGCTCCGCCGCGCGCCCTCCATATCCAGGAAGGCGCCGTCGACATCCCAGATCCGATAGGCCCGGTCGCAGACGAAGACGCCGGCCCTGTTCATCTCGATGATGGTATTGCGAACGACCTCTTTCGCGACGCCGATAGGCCAGATCGCGCCGCTGTCGGCATGTTCGACCGGGCGCCCCTTCGACGGGACGCCGCTCTCGTCAGGGTCTTGCTCTCGAACGCTCAAAGGGCCTCAACCATGAATTGCGCGTGACCGATGGGCCCGATGATAGCATTTCAGCCCTCCCAGGCCAGCGTGCGAGTGCAGCTCAAGGATCCCGCCCCCCTCATGTGCCAATCACGTCCGCCCAGGGGCGCGGGCGACCGACGTGATAGCCCTGGACGAAGCTGACCCCGAGGTTACGCAGCGTCTCCTGCATGTATTCGTCGGCAACGAATTCGGCGACGACCCGAACGTCCATCTTTCCGGCGACGGCGACAATGCCCGCAACAATCGTTTGCTGGACCGGATCGTTGACGACGTCGCCGATGATGTTTCCATCGATCTTGAGCATGTCGACGTCGAACTTGCGAAGATATCCGAAAGACGACAGGCCCGAGCCGAAATCATCCAGGATGACGCCGCAGCCACGCCCGCGCAGCGCCTTGATCAGATCGCGCGCGGTCTCCATCGAGCGCACGGCCGACGTCTCGGTGATCTCGAAGGCAAGGCGCCCGTGCACGTCGGGAAAGTCGTCGAGCGCGGAGACCAGAAAGTCGCGAAACTGCGGGTCCCCGACCGACTGCCCCGACAGGTTGACGGTCAGCTGCAGATCCGGGGGCGCGCGATGCAGGCGCTCCAGCACGTTTCGCACCACCCATTTGTCGACCGGGATCATCATCTGGTGCCGCTCGGCGGCGGAGATGAAGGCCGCAGGCGCCAGCATCTGTCCATCGCTTCCGGCGATGCGCAGCAGCACCTCGTGGTAATGACCGCTGACGCCGTCGATCGGCGCGATCGGCATGACATAAAGCTCGAACCGCCCGTTCAGCAACGCGTCCTGGACGACCCGAAGATTGCCCGTTTCCTCGAAGCGCGCCTGGATCTCCGTGTCGTTGGGGTGATAGACGGCGACACGGGACCCGCCGCGTTCCTTGGCCAGCCGGCACGCCCGGTCCGCCCAGTTGATGACATCGTAGATGCTCGGCGTAGCCGCTTCGAACGCCTCGCGGTCGAGCATCGCGACCCCGACGCTGGCCCGCACGGAATAGCGCGCGCCTCCCCAGTCGAAGGGCGTCGTTTCCAGCGCGCCGATGATCGTCTGGCAGGCGGCCATCACCTTTTCGGCCGTGCAGGCCGAAAGCACCAGCGCGAACTCGTCGCCGCCAAGCCGCGCGACCATGTCGACCTTGTCGATGGTCCTCAAAAGGTCGGCAACCTGCTTGAGCAGAGTGTCGCCGGCACTGTGGCCGGCGATATCGTTCACGACCTTGAACCCGTCGAGGTCGACCAGAACAAGGGCGGACAGGCGCGCGTCGCTATCGCCGGCACAGGCCGCGCATTGCGCGACACGCGCCTCCAGTTCTTCCTCAAGGGCGTAGCGGTTCGCAAGCCCGGTCAGCGCATCCTCACGCGCCTGGCGCAGCAACTCCGCCTTCATCATGGTCGAAGTGGTCACGTCGCGCCGGGTGACCGCCGCGGCAATCACCTCGCCCGTGCTGTTGCGAAACGGCACGCAGTTGAGATCGAAATAGGCGATATCGCCGTTCTCGGACATATGCGCGAAGTGATACTCGACCTGCTCGCCGGCAAAACAGCGCTCCAGATTGGGCTTGGCCCGGTCCAGGAACCCGCGCTCGCCGATGACATCGACCAGATGCTTGCCGACGATGTTCTCGGCCGTGAACCCCCACGTGCGCGCATTGGCCGGGTTCGACCAGATGAACCGGAAGTCCAGCCCGACGATGGACATGGCCTCGGTCGACTGTCGAAACACCTCTTCATGCATGGAGACACGGCTTTCAAGCTCGTACAGCTCCGTCGTATCCTCGATCAGCACAATCAAGCCCGACACCTTGCCGGCAGCATCGAACACCGGTTCGTGACGGATCCGGATCAGCCGGTCGCGCGTCGCGCGCCGCAAGCCCCAGGTGGTGCTGACCTGCGGCTCCCCGCGCAGCGCCGCCTCGATGGCCGGACGCGCCCGTTCACAGATCGCGTCGCCCATCACCGTGCGCATGGATCGTCCGATCACCTCGGCGCGGGTGAAACCGTCATTGTCGAGGAATGCCTGATTGACGTCGCGGATGACCATGTCGGTGTCGTAGTAGATCATCCGGATGGGCGAGACCTGAAACGCCGTTCGAAAGGCATCGTCTGCCGGGCCTCTCAAATCGGGGAGAACGGCGGCGGCATCTTGCGCAAGGTTCTTCGTCGATGCCACTGTCGTACTTCCCTCCGAGCAAGTCGGCAAAAATCGCATCGTCCCATCTAGGCGGGGAAAGTATTAACATAGCAGAAACGACACCCGATTCGAAAACAACATTTCGCAAAGACAAACCTAAACAACTGGAGACTTCGCCTGCCTCTCTGTCGGCCCGAAGCTGTTTCCTGCCCGCCCTTTAACGGCGCAATCAGTTGGCGAGTAGTTTTTCAAAAACAACTTGAAATCACGCAGTGGTAAGTCAGCAAAAGATCGAAATCAATTGATGCTGCGCACCTCGCCGGGAATATCGAGGGAGAAGGCGGGAATAACGACGTCGAAGCGCACGCCGTTCATGTCTTCCATCTCGTAGCTGCCCTTCATCATGCCCGACGGCGTGCGCAGCGGGCAGCCCGAGGTATACTCATAGCGCTCGCCCGGCGCGAGGACGGGCTGTTCCCCGACAACTCCAAGACCGCGCACCTCCTCCTCGCGTCCGGCTCCGTCGACGATCAGCCAGCGACGCGCGCGCAATCGCACCGTCTCCGTACCGTGGTTCACGATCTCGACGGTATAGGCCCAAAGATACTGCCGGGTGTCGGGATCGGACTCCTCGACGAGGTAGAACGGCTCGACGGTCACCTGTATGTCATGCGTTACAGCCCGGTACATGGCAAATCCCCCGTCGCCTCCGCCGCGCCGCCACAGGGCGCGAGCGTCCGTCAGACACTAGCGCGCATTCCGCCGGTTTCCAGTCCGGGAAACCCGCAATCCGCATGAGACCCGCCACAGCAGGTGCCGGCCAGGAGCGGGAATGACGCGCTTGTGAGCGGCGGGCGCTTGCGCCCGTCGCGGGCTTGCGCCATCCAGAACATCCCCCGACCGGAGGTCCCATGTTCGACGCCCGTCTGCGCCCGCTGATCGATCCGCCGCTGAACGCCGCCGGCCGCAGGCTTGCCGCGCGCGGCGTCTCGCCGGACGCCGTCACGCTGACAGGCTTCGGCCTCGGGCTTGGAGCCGCTCTGGCCATCGCGCTCGGCGCGCCGCTCGTCGCCCTCGTGCTGATCGCGCTCAATCGGCTCGCCGACGGTCTCGACGGCGCCGTGGCCCGCGCAAGCCGCAAGAGCGACCGGGGCGGCTATCTCGATATCGTGCTGGATTTCTTCTTCTACGGCGCCGTGCCCTTCGCTTTCGCCGTCCTCGACCCAGATGCAAACGCGCTGTCGGCCGCCGCGCTGCTGCTGTCGTTCTACATGAACGGCGCAAGCTTTCTCGGTTTCTCGGTGATGGCGGAAAAGCGCGGCATCACCACCGACATCCAGGGCCAGAAATCGCTCTACTATCTGGGCGGGCTGGCCGAGGGCGCGGAGACAATCGCGGTGTTTCTGGCGATGTGCCTGTGGCCGCAAGCCTTCCCGGTGCTTGCCTGGGGGTTCGCGGCCATCTGTGTCGTCTCCGCACTCGCACGGCTCGTGCTTGTCGCGCGCACGCTCAAGGACTGATCAGCCCCGCGCGGCCGCCAGCGCCTGGCGCAGATCCTCCGCCAGATCGCCGGCATGCTCCAGGCCGACCGAAAAGCGCATCAACCCGTCGGTAATGCCGAGTTCGGCGCGCGCCTCGTCGTTCAGGCTCTGGTGCGTGGTGGTGGCGGGATGAGTGATCAGGCTCTTGGCATCGCCCAGGTTGTTCGACAGGCGGATGATCTTCAGCGCATTGGCGAAACGGAAGGCCGCCGCCTTGCCGCCCTTGACCTCGAAGGCGATCATCGTCGAGCCGGCCTTCATCTGCCGCCGGGCGAGATCGGCCTGCGGATGGTCTTCGCGACCCGGATAGATCAGACGGGCGATCGCGGGATCGGCCGCAAGGACATCGGCCAGTGCCGCCGCCGTCTCGGTCTGGCGCGCCACGCGCAGCGGCAGCGTCTCCAGCCCCTTGAGCAGCACCCAGGCATTGAAGGGGCTCATCGCCGGACCGGTATGCTTGACCAGCGGCATCACCTCGTCCTTGATCCACTCCTCGTCGGACAGCACCACGCCGCCGAGGCAGCGCCCCTGCCCGTCGATGTGCTTGGTGGCGGAATAGACCACCACATCGGCGCCGAGCGTCAGCGGCGACTGCCACAAAGGTGTCGCGAAGACATTGTCGACGATCAGCCGCGCGCCGACCTTGTGCGCCATCTCGGCGACGGCGGCGATGTCGATCACCTCCAGCGTCGGATTGGTCGGGCTTTCCAGGAAACAGGCGACCGTTTCGGGCCGGATCGCCGCGCGCCAGGCGTCAAGGTCGGTGCCGTCGACCAGCGTGGAGGCAACGCCCATGCGCGGCAGCAGGGTTTCAACGATATAGCGGCAGGAGCCGAAGAGCGCCTTTGCGGCGACCACATGATCGCCGGCCTTGCAGCAGGCCATGAGCGCGAGATTGACCGCCGCCATGCCGCTGGCGGTGCCGCGTGCGGCCTCCGCCCCTTCCAGCTGGGCGATGCGCTCCTCGAACATGGCGACCGTCGGATTGGCATAACGCGAATAGACGAAACCCGGATCGTCGCCCTTGAAGCGGGCTTCGGCGGCTTCCGCGCTGGCGTAGACGAACCCTTGCGTCAGGAACATCGCTTCCGAGGTTTCCCCGAAGGGCGAACGCGTCGTTCCGCCGTGCACGAGGGCGGTTTCGGGATGCCAACGGCGGGTATCTGAGCTCATGCCTGTCTCCAAATGCAAAAACCCCGGCCACGGGCCGGGGTCTTGCAACCCGGCCTTTTTAGCAACTTCTTTAACGTGGCTGCAAGCCGGCCGGCTCAAATCACCACGGAACGCGCTGGTCTTACGCCAAGCCTCAATCCGCGTCAACGCCACGTTGACGCAGCGGCGTTGCGAAGTCCGGACGCAGCTGCTTGCCAGTTCCCCATGGCAAAACGGGCGGGCTTGCGCTAAGCACGGCGAAACCCGAAGGCTTTTTGGAACACTTCATGACCGCACTCGGCCACGGCATCCTTCCCGCACAAGCGATCCGCGCGATGTTCACGCGCGGCGAAATCGCGGCACCGCGACACCCCGACGCCGACCAGATCCAGCCCGCGAGCCTCGATCTGCGGCTCGGCCCCCTCGCCTATCGCGTGCGGGCAAGCTTCCTGCCGGGCGCCGGCGCCAAGGTGATGGACAAGCTCGACAAGCTCAAGCTGCACGCCTTCGACCTGACGCGCGGCGCGGTGCTGGAAACCGGCTGCGTCTATATCGTCCCGCTGATGGAGGGACTGGCGCTCACCGCCGACGTTTCCGCCACCACCAACCCGAAGAGCTCGACCGGCCGGCTCGACGTCTTCACCCGCGTCATCACCGACGAGGGGCGCGCTTTCGACACAGTGCCGGCCGGCTATCGCGGCCCGCTCTATGCCGAGATCAGCCCGCGCACCTTTCCCGTTCTCGTGCGCGAAGGCTCGCGGCTTTCCCAGATCCGTTTCCGCATCGGCGATCCCTTCGTCCAGGACGCCGACCTCACGGCCGTGCATCGCGAGCATGCGCTGGTCGCCGGCGGCGACACCACGATCGGCGGCGGCGTGCATCTGACCATCGACCTTGAGGGCAAGGGTCCGGGCAGCCTGATCGGCTATCGCGGCAAGCGCCACACCGGCGTCATCGACATGGATGCCAAGGCCGCGCAGGAGCCGCTCGATTTCTGGGAACCGATCGTCCACCGCGGCGACAGCACGCTGATCCTCGATCCGAACGAGTTCTACATTCTCGTCTCGCGCGAGGCGGTGCATGTGCCGCCGATGTTCGCCGCCGAGATGGTGCCCTTCGACCCGCTCGTCGGCGAGTTCCGGGTGCATTACGCCGGCTTCTTCGACCCCGGCTTCGGCCATTCGACGCTTGGCGGCGGCTCGCGCGCCGTGCTGGAGGTGCGCTCGCACGAGGTGCCCTTCATCGTCGAGCACGGCCAGACCGTCGGCCGTCTGGTCTATGAGCACATGCTGGAGCGCCCCGAAACGCTTTACGGCGAAGGCATCGGCTCCAACTACCAGGGGCAGGCGCTGAAGCTGTCGAAACACTTCAAGGCGCGTGCCTGAGGCACAGCCTTCGCGATGGCCAGCATTCTGGAAACAGAGCTCTATCCTCCGATCAAGGCCTTCCTCACGGCGCAGGGCTACGAGGTCAAGGCCGAGATCGGCGCCGCCGATGTCGTCGCCTGCAGGGGCGACGAGGACCCCGTCATCGTCGAGTTGAAGACAGGGTTCACGCTGGGTCTTTTCCATCAGGCGATCGCGCGGCAATCGATCACCGATGCGGTCTATGTCGCGGTCCCCCGGACGACGGGCCGCCGGTTCCAGTCGGCCCTGAAGAGCAATCTGAAACTCGCCCGCCGCCTCGGCCTCGGCCTGATCACGGTTCGGCTGGCGGACGCCCTGGTCGAGGTGCATCTGGATCCGGGCCCGTTCAGTCCGCGCCAGTCGAAACCCCGCAAGGAGCGGCTGCTTCGGGAGTTCGCCCGTCGGGTCGGCGATCCGAACACAGGCGGCTCGACACGGGTCACGCTTGTGACAGCCTATCGGCAGGACGCGCTGCGCTGCGCCACGCATCTTGCCGCCAACGGTCCGAGCCGCGGGGCGGCGGTGGCGAAGGCGACCGGCGTTGCCAATGCAACGCGTCTTATGGCCGACGATCACTATGGCTGGTTCGAACGGGTCGAGCGCGGGATCTATGCGCTGACCCCGAAAGGGGCCGCAGCCCTCCCCGCTTCGGCGGAACCGGAGAGCTAGCGCGATGCCCCTCATGACAATCGCCCGCGAATATGAGGGGTTTCTGGAAGACCGGAAATCGCGGTTTCTCGCGCATCTGGTTCCCCTCGCGCTCTTCGACGAACGGCTCGAGGCCTTGCGCAAGGACCACCGCAAGGCCAACCACATCGTCACCGCGCATCGCCACCTTCTCGACGACGACCGCATCGAGGAAAGCGGCAAGGACGACGGCGAGCCGGCCGGCACCTCCGGCATGCCGGTGCTGCGCGTGCTGCAGGGGGCGGAGCTGGTCGATTGCGCCGTGCTGATCGTGCGCTATTTCGGCGGCATCAAGCTCGGCGGCGGTGGACTGGCGCGCGCCTATTCCGGCGCGGCGCAGGCGGCCATCGCCAATGCCGAGCTGATCCCCTTCCAGCGGTTCGCGGTGAAGGAGGTCAGCGCCGACTTCGCCGCAAGCTCGGAGCTGGAACGCCGGGTCGAGCAGCTTGGTCTCAGCGTCATCGCCCGCGATTTCACCGCAGAGGGCGTGACGCTGACGCTGGAAGGCCCGGAAGAGGATCTGGCCCGGCTGGACGCGTGATCGGCCCTTTGCCGGAAACGCGCGCCCTCAGCCGCCCTTGCCGGCGCCGGGCCTTGCGATCTCGGAGCGCAGCTCGCGCACCTCGGCCCTCAAGGCCTTGACCTCCTTCAGCAGCACGCCGGTCTCGTCATGGATCGCCTGACGGTCCGCTTCGGCCAGCTGGTCGTGCTCCTGCTGCATCGCCGAGACGATGACACCGATGAAGAGGTTCAGCACCGTGAAGGCCGTGCACAGGATGAAGGGCACGAACAACAGCCAGGACAGCGGATAAACCTCCATCACCGGCCGCACGATGCCCATCGACCAGCTTTCCAGCGTCATCACCTGGAAGAGCGTATAGAGCGACTTGCCGATGGTGCCGAACCACTCCGGGAAGAACGCGCCATAGAGCTTGGTCGTCATCACTGCGAAGACATAGAAGACGAGCGACAGGAGCAGCACGATGGAGCCCATGCCGGGAAGCGCCGCAACCAGACCGCCGACCACCCGGCGCAGCGACGGCACCACGGAAATCAGCCTGAGCACGCGCAGGATCCTGAGCGCCCGCAGCACCGAAAGCGCCCCGGTCGTCGGCATCAGGGCAACCGCCACGACGAAGAAATCGAACAGGCTCCAGGGGTCGCGGAAGAACCACAGCCGGTGGGCATAGATGCGCAGGGCAATCTCGACGACGAAGACAGCGAGCACGGCCCGGTCGAGCGCCACGAGAAAGCCGCCCGCCACCTGCATCGCGGTTTCGCTCGTCTCCAGCCCGAGCGTGATCGCATTGATCACGATCAGCCCGATGATCGCCGCTTCCCAGCGTTTCGACTGAACGAGGCGTTTCGCCCGCTCCCGCATATTCTCACTCCTCGACGTGGTCCGGGTCGCGCGAGCGCGCGACGCCGCCAAACGTGGCGATGGGATACGGGAAATCAAGCACAAACTTGCAAGAGCTACCGCATTGCGCGGTGCGTGCCGGGAAAGCGGTGCGAAGCGCTGCCGCGCGCCGTCTCGCCTCTTGACAGGCCGCCACCGCGCCGCCGATATAGCGAAGGACAAGCGGGTGTAGCTCAATGGTAGAGCAGAAGCTTCCCAAGCTTAAGACGAGGGTTCGATTCCCTTCACCCGCTCCACTTTCCCCTTAAAATCGATTTGAGCCAAGCGGCTGGCGCACGGGTGCCCGCGCGCCCTCCACCGTGCCCTGCCCGCGCTAGTCTACCGCGCGGGTGAAGGTGCCGAGGCCGGTGTCGTTCAGGAATTCGACCTGCATCGAGGCGGGCTCGCCGGAGAGATCGAAGGTCACGGTCGAGCGCGAGCCGTAGGGCCGTTCCTCGTTGAACACCGGAAAGACGAAACTGTTGCCCGACCAGTGGGTCAGGTCGAAGGTCTGGCCGGAGGGGCCGAGCGTGAGCACCAGGGCGTCTTCCACCAGATCGACCTGCGCCTCGCCGAAATAGGCGCTTACATATCGGCCGACGAGGTCCTCAAGCGGGGCGGAGGGCTCCGGGTTGGCCGGCGGCGTCTTGCCGACGGTGCTTCCGGCCGGCGCGTTCAGCGCCTGCGCCTCGAACAGACCGCGATAACCGCCGGCCCAGTCGCGGGTGACCTCGCCGTTGATCGCGAGATCCATGAACTCGGCGCTGACCGCTTCCACCGCGCCGACGCCGGATCCGTTGGAGAGAACGACAATGCCGAGGTCATGCGCCGGCGACATCATGTAGTTGGTGCCGGTGCCGAGCACGAACATGCCCGAATGGCTGAGCATCACGCTGCCGTCGCCGGAGACGCCGACACCGGTCCCGAAGCCGTAAAAGGACGGCAGGCGGTCGGCGGTGTCCGAGCGGCCGGATACAACCTGCGGCGACAGGGCGGGCAGAAGCGCGGTGTCCTTGATGACGGTCTTTCCCTCGTGGCGGCCGTTTGCCAGCACCATGGCCATCCAGCGCGCCATGTCGCGCGCGGTGCTGCTGACCCCGCCCGCCGGCGACTGGGCGTCGGGCCGGCGCCGCTGCAGATCGCGAAAGGCGCCATCGACATAGGCATGGCCCAACGCCCGGTTGTCGCGCGCCAGATAATCCTCAAACCGCGAGCTGGTCCGGGTCATGCCGAGCGGCGCGTAAAGCGCCTGTTCCGACAGGCTCTCCCAGTCGGTGCCGGCTGCGACCGCCACGGCTTCGGCTGCCGTCGTCAGTCCGAAGTTGGTATAGGCATAGCTGTCGCGATAGGCGTTCAGCGGCAGTTGCGCCAGCCGCTCCAGGATCTCGCGCCGGGAAAAGCCGATGGTTTCCAGATCGTCGCCCGCATGGTCGGGAAGCCCCGAGCGGTGGGCGAACAGATCGCCGATGGTCACATGGCTGCCGACCCAGGGATCCGACAGCGTGAACCAGGGAAGATGCCGGACGACCGGCGTGTCCCATGTCACAACGCCCTCGCCCACCTGCTGCGCCACGACGCTTGCCGCCACAGACTTCGACAGCGAGGCGATCTGGAACACCGTGTCGGCGTCGACCTTGCCCGGCTTGCCAAGCTCGCGCAGGCCATAGCCCTTGGCAAACACGGTCTTGCCCTGGTGCACGACCGCGACGGCCAGGCCGGGAAGCCCGAACTCGGCCAGCGTGCGGCGCGCCAGCGCGTCGAGCCCGCCGATCGCCGCCTGAATGCGCGCCTCACCGGCTTTCGGCCCGGCCTGCGCGTCGACGGACTGGGCATGAACGGCAGGCGTCACCGCCATCGCCAGCACGACGGCGACCAAACGCCCGACAGACGTCCGGCGGCGAAACAGGGAAATTGGCATACTCAAAACTCCAGAAGGTCAAGGTCCTCGCCCAGCGTCTTGCGGGCGATGTCGACAACACTCAGGTGGTGGGTGAAAAGGATCGGCTGCACCGTCTGCGACAGCTCGGCGAGCGCGTCGATCCCGGCCGCCGTGCGCGTATCGTCGAAGGTCTGGAACAGGTCGTCGCCGATGAAGGGCGCGGCTTCCGCCCGCGCCGAATAATCGGCCAGAAACGCCAGGCGCAGCGCCAGATAGAGCTGGTCGCGCGAGCCTTCGCTCATTGCCGTGACCGGCACCTGGCTGCCGTCGGACCGGCAGGCGACCAGATGGGCGCGGTCGTCGTCATCGAAGACCTGCGCCAATGTCGCGAAGGATCCGCCGGTCAGACGCTTCAGGATCGCGCCCGCGCGCGCCATCACCGGATCGCTGGTCTGTGCGCGGTGATGTTCCATCGCGGTCGACAACAGGCCCTCGGCCAGTTTCAGGATCATCCATTCCCGGCCGAGCGTCATCATCTCGTTTTCCGCCGCAAGCTTGCGGAAGGCCGCCCGCTCGACGCCGTCGCCGCGCTCCAGCCGGGCGCGCTCGGCCTTCTTCGCCTCAAGCGCATGGAAGGCCGCGTTGAGCGTCTCGGTCTGGGCCGTCTCCTCCCGCTCCAGCACGTCGAGATCGACGGAGGTGGCCTCGGCGTCGAAGCCCGCAAGCTCCGCCTCGACCTCCGCGCGACTTTCCCCCCGGGCCATATGGGCAAAGCGGCCAAGGGCCGTCTCCAGCGCCTCCCGCTCGGCATCGCGCCGGTCGAGGCGCATCGCCAGCGCCGCGAGATCGCCGTCGCGCAAGGTCTGGGGAAGATGCGAAAGCAGCTCCGCCAGCGCACTGTCCGCAGCCTCAAGCGCCTCGGCGCAGGCCGTGGATCGAGCGCGCGCGTCCCGCGCCTGCGTTTCCGCGCTGTCGCGACGCGTCTCGCTCGCCTGCGCCGCCTCAAGCCGCTTGTGCAGCTCATCCGCCGCCGCATCGGGAGCGTGATCGGCAAGGTCCGGCGCGATCTCCCCGATCAACGAGGCAAGCGCCGCATCGAAGGCGGCATTGTCGCGCCGCATCCCGTGCACGCGCCGGGCATCGGCGTCGCGCGCCTTCAGCTTTTCCGGCAGCTCGCGCCAGAGCGAAACCGCAGCAGCAGCCGCCTCCAGACCGGTGCCGGGCGGCAGGCCGATGCCCTGAAGGTCGGCATCGAATGTCCCTCGCCAAGCGGTCAGGGCATCAAGGTTTTCCGCCGCCCTGCGTTCCAGATCGGTCAGCCGCTCCTGCGCGTCCTGACGGCGGGCCGCCAGCATGCGCCCCTCGCCCCACGCTTTCTGGCGCGCGGCGAACGCCTGTTCGACAAGCCGGACCAGTGCCTCCAGCGGCATCGCCCCCGGATCGGCGATCTCCAGCTCCTGCGCAATCGCCTCCAACGGAGTGCGGATGCTGCGGACGTTGTCGTGCAGCCCGGCGATTTCGTCGGCGAGCACATTCGCCTGCTCGAGGTCGTCGCGCGCGGCCTCCACGCCGTGGCGCCAGACGATCATCTCGCCGGGCGCCAGCGGCTCGACGCCGGCGGCCCGGAACAGGGCCAGATAGGAAGTCCTCTCCTCCCGATAGTCGGCGAGCATCCGCTCACGCTCGGCAGCGCCGCTCGTCCTGTCCGCCACAAGCGCGGCCCGGCGCTGGCTCATATCAGCATGACGCGAGACGCGGTCGGCCTCGCTGGCCGCGCGGTCGGCCAGACGGTCGGCTTCCAGCACGAGGGTCCTGTGCCGCTCGACAGCCGCCGACCGTTCCTCTTCGCTCGCGCCTGGCGCCTGCGCGAGCAGGTTCGTAAGCGCCGCGTCGCGCAAGTCGCGCGCCTCGGCAATGGCAGCCGGTGTCGGCACGTCGCCGGCTCGCTCCGTCTCTGCGATCTGCGCGTCGAGCCGTGCGAGTTCCTCCGCCTGCCTGCGGGCGCCCTCGTCATGCCGGCGCAATGCGTCCTCCAGCGCCGCAAGCCGCGTCCGGTGGTCGCTCAGCGTCTCCACGGACGGAAGCGCGACATCCGCAAGCGCCGCGACATCGGCAACCGGGGGAGACAGCCTTGCGCCCGCCTCCCGCGCCCGGCGCGCGGCGGTACGATGGCGTTCCTCGAGATCCGGCAAGGCCTCAAGCGCCCGGATATCGGGCGCAAGCGCGTCGAAGCGCGCGGCAAGAGGGGCGGGATCGGATGGCGCGTCCTGCCCAGGCGCGCCGGCAAATTTCGCCAGCGCGCTGCGTTGATCGGCAATGTCCTGCGCCAGTTGATCGCGCCGGGCGAGCAGCAGCCGTCCGCGTTCGATGCCATCACCAACGGTCGCCAGCGTCGCGTCGCTCGGCTGACGGGCGCCGAGGCTCTCGCTGTCGGTCGGCAAGGCCCCGAGCCCGAGACGGCGCAAGAGCGCGGCCAGATCCTGCGTCTGCTCATCCGCCTGGGCCTGCACCCGGGGAATGTCCTTGCGCCGCTCGCGATAGGCTCCCGTCTGGGCGAAAAGCCCGGTGACGGCCTCGGCCTTCGCGAGGAGCGCCCGGTCGGGGGCGATCCCGTCCCGCGCGCGCTCCGCGTCCTGCAGCGCCTCCGTCGCGGCGCGATGCGCGGTGCGCGCGCGGTCCCGGGCGTCAAGCCGGTCCCGCAGCGACCGACCGAACCCCGTCGCCACGGCGTCGAGATCGGCGAAATCGCCAAGCGTGCGCTCGTGTTCGCGCACCTCGGCAAGGAGCTTGTCGAACTGGTCGAGCTGCTGCAGCCGCGCCTGCCGCTTGCGAAGCTCGGTCAAGGCCGTGCGCGCCTCGTCGACCTCTGCCTCGCTGGCGGCAATCGCCTCGTTGATCGCCTTCCAGTCGCTGGCCCGCAGGCGATGGTCGCGTTCGTCCACCCGCGCCTCGTCATAGGCCGCCAGCGCCTGATAGAAGAGGCGCTCCTTCGCCGCGCGCGGCGTGAAGATCCTGTCGGCTTCGGAGGCGAGTGTCGCGCGCAAGTCGCGCAAGCCGCCAAGGCCGGAGGCGGCGGCAAGCAGCAGCCCGTCCTCGCCTCCCTCTCCGGAGATCATCGCCCGCGCACCGTCCTGCAGGCGCTGCGAATTCAGGCCGAAACTGCGCTCGAAGACATCCTGCGTGAGGCTGCCGAGGAAGGGGGCGAGCGCATCGTCGCGCAGCGGCGTCTCGGCCTCCTCATCGGCAAGCAGCGTGTTCTTGTTGCCGCGCCTGCGACGGAAGGCGATCGTCTCGCCCGCCCGGTTGCGCAGGGTCGCGGCGACGCGAAGGCTCGGGCCCGGATGCAGGAAATCGTAGCGGTTCACATCCTCGCCATCCGCGGTCTTGCGCTTGTTTGAAAAGCCGAACAGCAGGTCGGAAAGGGCTGCGAGCGCCGAGCTCTTGCCCGCCTCGTTCGGTCCGTAGACGAGATGCAGCCGGGCATCGGCGCGAAAACGGAAGGTGACATCGGTCAGATTGCCGTAGCGCAGGAAATGAAGCCGCTCAAAGCGCATCAGCGGCCCCGCCCCGAAATGCGCTCGGCCAGCACGGCCTTTGCCTCCTGGATCAGCGTGTCGAGGTCCTCGCCGAAGGGCCGCGCCGGATCGAGCGCGCCATTGGGGATCTTGCGTCCCAGCTCGGCCAGATTGGCATTCGCGGCCGCCCCGAGATCCGGATCGCGCGCCGCCGCCTCCAGCAGGGCGGCAATGTCGAGGCTGCTATCGGCGAGCGGCAACGGGGCCCGGCCGGGCGCCTCGGCGACATCGAGCACCAGCTTTTCCAGCCAGACGTCCTGTCCGACCCGGTCAAGCGCGGCCTGAACCTCGTCTGCCAGCTGGCTGCGGTTT
>MDTD01084748.1_pt1 | contig 24735 bp, 32 predicted proteins | sample 811221 | NCBI WGS metagenome assembly MDTD01 (sample SAMN05326646, study PRJNA326480) | marine metagenome | isolation source: seawater | place: Pacific Ocean: South West | collected 2011 | reverse complement strand
TCATCTTGTTCCAGGCCTTTCATGAGCTGTGCAGTAGGAACCTCATCCATGGTAAACACTTCAGTTGATGCTTGTCTCATCTCTGATTTAAATGTACCTAGTGCCTCTTGGTTGACAGGCTCTTCAGTGAGTGAGATTGCTAGAACAGTTCGAAGAGAATCTGCATCATACAGAATAGTATTGGGATTCTTAGAAACCATTATTTGTGAAGCCATTACAACCTCGCCATTTCTGAAGAGTGAATCCTGGTACTTTAGTGCAACGGGCTCAAGTGCCTCGTAGGCTATGGCAAATCCTTCAGCGATATTTGATCTTCCACCTGTATAAGTTGACATGATCTCATCGAGAGTCATGCCCCCACCTTTTCCACCTGCCTGGATTGCAGCAAGCTTTTTATCTTTTGCTGCCCGGCCTTGAAGGTCCATCTTTGTGAAGAATCTTAATTGACCATTAACAACAGTAAATGCAAGAAATTGACCGTCCATTTTTTCCTGGACATTCTCTAGCTTTCCTTCGAGGCCCAGTCGACCGATCTCGATAATGTCACTAAGCGGCATAGAGAACTCTTCATACAAGTTATAGATATGTGCTTCTTCTCCTGGCGCACCAGCAGACTCCGTTTGCTCATTAACTGCAAATCTTGTAGCAGCTCTGTAAAGAACATCAGGTGTAATTAGTATCGCCATATTAGCCTCTTATAAAGCCTCTAATAAGACTTCGAAGTTGAGCTTCTGCAACTTGTGTAGCTTCTTCTTCCTGACCTATGAGGATTTGAACAATCTGATCTTTTTCTGAGTTATTTAAGAAAGGTGGTAAGAAGCGCTTAGCTTGATCAGCTGTATCTCTAGACGAAGCAAGATTTCTAACTTGGGTTCCTCTTACAGTTTGCCTTGCAGTGATTTCTTCATCGTCAAGCTCTTCACCCTTGCTAGCATAAAAATCTTTCAACGCCTCTCGAGCTTCAGCCTCACCTTGCGCCATTAACTGGTCAAGTTTTTCAGTATAGTCATCTGGGCTAGAAGGCACCGCACCGCCAAATTGAATCTGCCCTGCTTGGACTGCATCTTTGAACTTTGGGCTTCGCATGTAAGGGCGCATTGAATCCCCGTCACCATAGATAGTTATCTTTTCTATCTCACCCGGATCATCAACAAAATCCTCAAGTGTCTTAAAGATCGCCGTGACAGGTGCACGAATTGCAGCTAAGTTACCTTGAGCATCTTTAGCCTGGCTCTGAATAAGGACAACTTCAACTTCTGGAATTCTCTCGAGTGCTGTTTTATATATGTTGAAAATATCTTGGGCAACACTTTCGTCATACGTTCTACCAGTATCGCCAATTCCTCTAAACTTCTGACGTGCCTTTAGGGGTTGACCCTTCTTTCCGTAACGTGTGGGCTCAAGCTGTTGCATACCGTAAAACAGATATACCTTGTCATTGTCTCTGATGGCGTCTGCAAGCTTTGCAAAATGACCTGTAGTGAAGGGTTTAAAACCACCGCCATAAAGTCCTAGTTTCATTTTTTACCCTTTTTATCACGCTCATCAATCAATGCTTTTCGTTCAGACGCTCTTTCTGCCTTTCTTTTAAGGTGTCTAAGGCTGTCTATTGACCTGCTGAGCGTGTATCTTTCTTTTCTATCTTTTCTTCCCATATTTCTTCTAAACTGGTCAAGCATAGAAATCATACGATCAAGCTCTTTAATATGACGCTTTGAACCATAATTTGCAGAAGAACCATTCAAGAGTTTAATTTTTCTCTCTACAAGCATTTCTCTAACTAGTTCACGCAACTCTTTTTCAGAACTCATATTAAGCCTCTGAAATAATTATCAAATTAATTTAATCTTTTTGAGAAAGATCACACCATTTTATTCTAGCTGCTGTTTTTCTGCTTCAACGACAGCATTTTCACACATTCTAATAACAAATTCTTTTATTTGGTCATCAGTAACATGTGTCGGTGGAAGAATATTAAAATAAAATCTCACTGCGTCAAGCAATCTATCATTACACTCTAATTCTAGAGATGAGCCGTTATTAAGTGTTATAGTTTTTAATGTAGTCATACTGTACAGTATACAGCAAAGTGTTGAAATTTACATTAGCTTAACATGAGTTTTTGTATTTTTTGTCGCAAATGTTCTGTCTGTTGAACGCCTACTTTAATGGGTGGAGATGTGTCTTCATCTTCTGCACCTCTATCCTCTTGACTAGGTTTGTTCTGTTTTTCTTTTGACACTTTTAAGCTTGTAGGTGGGTCACTAGGATCTTTTGCATCAGTTCCAGACACAACGTCAGTCATGATATTACCAATTGCTTTTAAAAAAGTATGTAACACTCTTTTCTCATCAGCGTCTAGCCTATCCACATATTGTTCTAGTTCTGACCGTAAGTCTTTGTCCTTTAAAGACTTACCGCTTCTTATTGTGTTTAGTTCATCTCTTATTTTAAAAAATGTAATATCTTCAGTCGTTTCTTTGGGCGGCTTTTCGGGTTGAGACTTTTGTTCTGGCTCTTCTTTATCTCCTTCAACATTGTCAACTTCTTCTTCAGTCTCTTCTTCTTCTTGCTCGTTCACACTCGTAGCTTTAAATCTACTTTTATCAGCTGGTATTTGCTTTTCATAGTATGATTGTTCGTCATCTTCTTTAATAGAAATTTTTGCTTTTGTAACACTTTCTTCTGCGAGAATCTTTAAAAATCGCTCTAAGTCTTGACTTGTGTCAATTGTAATTTTGCTCATTTTTTTCTCTTATATTTTATAGAATTTTGCCAAGCTTCCCTATAAAGTCGATTATACTTTCTTTGAGGCAGCTCTTCTTGACCCTCTAGATGCTCTTCAATTTTTTGCTGAGCATGTTTTTCACGGCGTCTGATATCTTTCATAAATTTATCGAACTTAAATTCTTTCTTGTTTGACATGTAAACCTCGCTACGTTTAATTATCTTTCTAGCGTCGAATGGTAATCTTTACTTGACAATTTAAGTCCTGTATGTATTTAATATCAACATTAACTTTATGATTGTCAATATCAGTTAATTGAAATATCTCATTACCGTCTGCTAAAATAAACATATTAAACCATGTGCATAACGAAGAATTTATAAAATATTTAATACTAGATTGCTCACACAACATTGTGACTTCAACTTCGTTCTCATTTCTTTTAAACGTCAACATTTTTGAAAACACTTGGTTTTCTTGAAATTCTAAAACACAATCAAAGCCTACTGCACCCTTTTCAGCACCATAGAATTGACTCATGTCAACTTTATCAACTATCGATTGACTAATCATTGTTGACGAATTGTCCATCTCAAGACCTCTTTGTTAAAAAATAATACTGAACATCTTCATATAATAAATCTGAAAATTTAGTTAATTCTAAGTCTAGTTCAGTAATTTCCTCTACGTTGTGAGTAAACGTCTCAATTGTTACAATATTTCCTTCTACAATAATTTTTGCATGATGACCTATTTTTTCTTGATAATCAATCAATTCATTCAAGAACACTTTTGTAATTTTATAATGTTTAAACTTAAAGGACTTAACAAGGCGTTGTGGGTCTTCAAGCGTAGTCCAATCAAAGCTTTTAGGCGCGATAGGTAAATCTAGTGAAGGGTTTTGCAAATTGCCTATTACAGGCTTTAAGTTTACTGATCTATCTGACGACTCGGTCAACATATCTTTATCTATAAACGACAATAACGATTTCATAAAATCACCCTTCTTGTGCTAGAACTTTCTTTAGCACACTCTTTCCTTTAGATTTTGATTTTATTTGTGCATCTATGAATTCTCTAGCAAATTGGTTCATTCCTTCAGTATTTTGTATCCACTGTCTAGCTTGAGACCTTGCTTTTCTAAAGTCATCCATTGACATCACGTTTTGTATTTTTTTAGGATTGGCTTTTGTTTCGCCATTGATCATTTTTGTGATAGTTCGTTTCGGATCCTCTACACCCATTTTACTTAATATTTCTTGCTGTATTTTTTCTTCCCACGCTGACAAAACTTTGTTAATAAAAGGTTGATAGAAAAACATTCCAAAAAACTCTCTAAATTTTTCATTGCCGGTGACATCCGGTCCTATTCTAGCAGTGCTCATTAAGTCGCGTGCGTCTTTCAAGCTAATTTGCCCTTTCTTGTTAAGTTCAACAATTTCTTTTCTAAACGATCTTGATGCTTTTGACACAATGACTTCCATCGTACCTTTTAATAAAACTTCAGACTGTAAAAACATTTTTAGTGTAGGTTTAAATGCAAACTGCCTGGCGCCTGCAGCGCTAGCAAAACCCTCTTCCTTGGCAATGCGAGTCCAAGTATCTATTGCACTTTCTTTCTTTTCTTCTTGTTTTTCTTCTTCAGGTTCTTCGTCGACTTCTTCTTCTTCATCTTCATATTGATATTGAATAGAAGGGTCTTCGCCTGCAAGTAAAGCTTCGAGTCGCTTTGCACCAATCATAGTCATAAGACCAGACAGCGCTTTGTTCTTTTCTGACACTTTTTTTACTGCATCATCTAAAAGATTTTTAAACTCTTCTGGGTCGTTTTCTGATTTTTTTAGAATCGCGTCAACTTTTGCACTCGCATTACCTATTTCAATATCTTCATCTGTAACACTTTCAGGATTTTTTAGAAAACCTAACACGTATTGATAAATTTCACTTGCAACTTGCTCTCGTTGCTCTCTTGACAGACCTGACAAAGCACGACGAACAGGTTCTTTGCTCATTAACTCTCTTGTAATCACCGGACCTTCAGACTTAAATTTTGCAAAACGCACAGGAAATTTATGTAACTCTCCATAGTGTGCTATGTTCTGCGTAACTTTTTTATACACAAGGCTTTCAAAAACATCTGGTCTGTGAAAATAATCTAAAATTTCATCTGTCGCTTTAACAACATCATCTTCAATTGATAGCGGGCGATCGTATTCTTCTTCACCAATTTCAGGTAAATCTTCGTCATCATCATCTTCGTTTTCTGTCTGTAATTTTGCTTCTTGTAAGTCCTGATCTTCCATGTTTGTGCTGTCATGCAAGTCTAATACTTTGTCTAACAACTTGTGTAACATTCTATAGTAATATTCTATTTGATCACCTGGTACTTCTTTTGCTAGCTCAGATGCCGCTAACGACAATTCTTCAATCGAAGCAGGAATAAAGTCAGGATCTTCCACAGGCGGTCGTTCAGTTGACAACTGTACAGCTACTTGAGGAGACGCTTCAATCGGCGCATCCATTTCATCATCTTTTGCAGGTACGTCCGATATATCAGATGAGTGATAAGTTCTATTTTCTTTAAGTGCTTTATTTATAAACTCTTTGAGTGCTTGTCTTTTTATAGAAACTTCCATGCGAGGCTCTCCTAGCATTAATTATAACGACACACTTGACTTTATCGCGCGTTAGCTGCAGAAATTTGACTGTATGCGTAAGCTGTTAGTAAAGAAATAGTTATTCCACCAACAACACCCCCGGCAAACCACCAGACAGGCTGTGGGCCTGTGTTTTTCTTCAACTGCTCTGTTAAGTCGTCTAGCTGCTGCTGTTTAAGATCTGTAACGACAGAATATTTTTCCAAACATGCATCAAGCGAAGATTGTTTTAAGTCGAGTTTAAACTTATCATATGCTTTCTGTTTTTCAACTGCCTCACTTATTTTTAATCCGCATGTTGCTTCGTTATTTTCCAACTCTATTGCAATTCTTGCAGCAGCACTAGTACTAAAAAGTGTGCCTGAAAATGGTGCTATGTCACCTTTATCAAGCGTTACAATCTGATCTTCTCCATGTGCTGTAGAAAACCATGCAGAGCTAAGCATAATAATTACAAATCTACTTAACATAAATTTTAAACCCTGTTAAACTTGCAAGTTTTTCCGTTATTACATCAGGATCGTCATGATTTTCCTTGATGATTTTGGCGACTTGTTTCTTTTTCTTGCTGTCAAGCTTTTTCTCAGCTTCAGCATACTTTATTTCAACCTCACGCATAGTTGACTCCAAAGTTTCTCTCGCCTTTTCAATTTTTTGAATCTCATTTTGATGTGCTTTTTCGATAGCATCAACTTCTTTTTTATGCGACTTATTAATTAATTCTAGCGTCTTTGCCATAGAATGAACCTTAGCACGAGAGGTAAAATAAAGCACTGCAAATACCACAACGCCTAATATTAGCTTCCAATACTTTTTCACATACACACGAGCTTTTTGCAAAAGCTTTTTTATTGTTAAAACACTAATCATTTTATTAATCCGTTCGACCGTGTTTCCAGGAAAGAGCTGCGTCAATTACACCTTGACTACCAATGTAAACTATTGCGATCATACCCCAAGTATCTGAAGTAAGATCAGACCACAGCATCAAGCCTGTAGCAGTTAAAAAAACTGTAAATTTTCTAGAAATTACTTTTTCAGTAATCCTATCGAGATATCCTTTTGTCATTTTTCTTCTCCTTAAACTGTAAGTGTAACATTATTTTCAGTTTAATAAATCATCGTCATCAATGCTCGCAGGAAATAGTGATGCATACCCGCTTTTTTCTAAATCGTCCAAGCCGTCAAAAGAAATTTTTGTTGATAGAGCATTCTGTTCCAATACACATTGCGCTAGAATTTCAGAAATATTTTCAAGAATCTTTTGAGTCTCAAGAAGTTCCTTAGAATAGTAAGCAAGTTTAACCTCTAGTGCAAACACACTTTTTCTTATTTGTTGAATTTCGTCGTCTCTACTGTTGAAGCCTAAGAAGGTAAGCAGCTTTGAAAAAAATGTCATTTTAACTCTCTGATAGCGGGTTCTCACTTTCTATTGCAGAAAAAATTGATTCTGCATCAGTTTCTGAAAACTTTTTAATTTCTTTGTTTTTCTTTTTTAACGCAATGTCTTCTAGTATATCTATCATGTCAGACATATCAGCTGCTATTCTCTGAGAAAACTCTTCAAACACTTCTTGCATTGACAAACCTAACTTAAACAAGCGTATTCTTAATTCTGCATGTGTGTCTTTTGTCAAAGTAAAGTGTATTGACTTCTTAATTTTGCGATCTAGTACCTTAGACAAAACACATTCTCCTGCTTACTGTTGTTTTATCTTACAGCGCAATTAGAATCAGTTTATCTTCAAGTTGTTAGTCTAAAGTAATACTATGTACCGGCAGGCGTCGCTGCTCCACCCTCTGTTCCCCCGAAGGCTCCTACTGCAACAGCTCTTTCGTTTTCTTCTCTTTCTTTGCCTAAATTAAAATCAAATTGTGTATTTAGTATATCAATCATTCTATCAACGTGAGCTTGATCATAGTTGTTTATTAAAAAATTAACTGCGCGATTTATAACTACAGTTGCAGGATCTAGCAAATCTTTAGCATTTAGTGCTAAACGACCAACCTTCTTTGAAAAGACGTCCATGTCAATTTTAGGTTTAAGTACTTTCTCAGCAGGCTCATCAGTCTCAACATCTTCACTGCCTGCAGGTTCATCAGCCTCTGGTTCTTCTTCGTCTTCTTCTTGCTCGAGTATTAATTTTTTTAATGACTTTTCAGAAAAGATAGATTCTAAAAGTTCATCATCTTCATCTACTATTGACTCTTTTTCAAATTTTAACATCATTGCATCAATTTGATCATCAACTGAGTCTCTTGAGAGCCTTGTAACGTTTTGTGCTCTGTCCATCACAAACATATCTTCTACAGCTTCTCTAACGAACTCTCTAAGTATTTTGACGTTGTCTTTATCTGTCATGATGAACTCCTAAGAACACGTGCTATCTTCTCTGCTTTTTTAACTCTATTTTCTATGACGCTCCAATTTAACTGCTTCATCATTGCACGAGTATAAGTTTTTACGTCTTTTAGATAATCTCTGTAGTATGCATGTTGCCACACGTCCATTACTATGACGGGATAACAACCAACCGGAACATTCTGAGAGTGTAAGTCTATTGAACAGTTTACGTAGCTTTGCAAATATGTGTTGTAGTAAGTAACAGCCCATCCGCACCTGGAGGCTGTGCAACAAGCGATAAAGTCTTTTTGCCATGCATCAAAACTACCAAAGTCTCTAGCAAGCCTTATGTAAGATAATGAGTCCATCGATATTTCACTGTGTAGATCACTAATGTTTGCAAAATAAAGTTCATGTAAATATGCACCATTTAAATTGTAAGTTTCATCGATTTTTAGACTACGATAACGAGAGTGATTTGAACTGGCGTTATCTCTATCAACTGTGTCAAGCTCAGCACTAATTTGATTGAAGTCTTTAACATATTGATCATAAAGCTCTTGATGATTACGTTTGTTTGCACTGCTTAAAAATTCAGTAGCTAAATTAAAATGCTTTGCTTGTGCAACATAAGATTCACTTATTTGATTTTTTTCCTCTTCTAAGCCTAATGATTTTTTAATGTTTTCTTTTATGTCTTTATTTGTGAAATCACTCATTTTTATAACCTTTCATAATGCTTGAGGTCAGACTTTTTAATTCTGAACTCTTCGCCTGTGGGCTTTAATGTAACTAAAACAGGGCCTGAATCTGTTGATTCAACGCCTGACACTGTATAGTTTAAACCTGTTTCTTTATGTACAATTTTAAAACCTGGAGACATAAGAAGTTTTTTTCTTTGTCCCTTACCTGCGTACATTTTTATATTCTCAATTAACTCATCAATAATTGCAGAGTGTTCCTCTAAAATCATTGCAATAAGCTCATTACGTGTAAGATGCTGCGACAAAGAAATACCCTTCCTTACCTTAATTATGTGTTTGAGGATTAAATTTTCTGACCTCAATACCCGCATCTTTAAGTATTTTTACTCCCGATAGGTCTCTGTACTCTTTGTCATAAACTACTTTATCAATTCCCGCGTTAATCATGGCCTTTGCACACATTCTACAAGGGCTAAGTGTTACATACAGTGTTTTCTTCTGTGGGTTATTATAATCCATTTTAAGCAAAGCATTAATCTCAGCGTGAATCATTCCAGAGTGACCAGGCTCTTGTGACTCTACTTCGTTTGGACCGCCTGCATAGTTACCGTTATATCCGACAGAGAGAACCTGAGTATTGTCTTCGGTTACAACAATTGCACCTACTTGGAATCTTGGATCGTATGATCTTTTGGAAATAGAATGTGCAAATTCCATCCAAACAGTGGGCCAGTTAGGTCTCATTACTTCCGCTCAATGCTTCTTTAGGTACAAATTCTAGTGCACTTGCTACTCCTTCAATTGATACACCTGCCTCTTGTGCTTTTTTAGCGATGCTCTCAAGATCAGCTTTAATCTCTTCTACAACTTCTGGGTCAGGCTCAGTGCTTTCTTCTTCGATGTCAAAAATATCGTCTACACACAGCTCCCCGGACATTTGAAATCCTGATGCTTTTTTATGACCGCCGCCTCCGAAGTCTTTTGCAACCTCTGACACGTCAATTCTATCATGAAAAGATCTTAAACTAACCTTTATCATTCTGTCATCATGATCATAGTACCATATGACAGCAAAATCACAGTCAGGTGCGAGTCGTGCTCCTATCTCAGACATCCAATGAGAAGAATTCACAACAAGAACATCTTTGCCTTTATATTTCCTAGATACAGCTTTTTCGCAAACCTTCTTAACAACTGTCTTTGAATATGCCAGAATATAGCTACCCCGTTTAACAGCGTCATCAAAAACAGAGTCGTCTTCATACTTCTCAAATTCTTCAAACTCAAAAGGTACCATGTCAAACGCAGCGCTAAACTCTTTAGAGTAGTCAAGCTCCCACTTCCAAAGGTCTCTGTCTTGAATGTATTTTATAAATTTTGGCGGTTCTTTTCCAGGATGAAAATACTCCCATGCTAACATTGCACCACTTTTTGTCATATCAAAGTGTGTGTTTGAAATATCGTGTAGTTCGACCATTGCAGACTTGTGATGATCTATTACCAATAAATTATCTGCATTTTCAATCATTTCTTTTGTGGTAGCGTTATTAAAAGAAAAGTCTAGAACTACAACATTCTTTCCTTTAACATCTGGAGGCGAAGTCCCGTGCTTACAGGCATGGTATTCAGCTCTGTTACCCAAAAGTTTCCAGGCAGAGTATGCTGCACCGAAACCGTCTGTGCAATCAGCGTGATAAATAACAACATTTACAGAGGAAGGCTCAAGCATTTTCTATGCTCGTTTCATCGTGATGATGCCAACACCTAGGTTCGTAGAGGTCGGATCCACCGACTGCAATTTCACTTAAATCTTTATTCTTTTTATAAGTGTAATATGCATCCCTACCGCATATAACACAAACAGCGGGGCACTTTTTAATTTTCGTTGCCCAAGGCATAAGTTTTTCAATTTCTTCAAAAGGCTTTAGAGTTGCTGACAAGTCCAAAGATGAGACAATAACTGTCTTACCTGATTTAAATAAATTAATTGCGACATCAGCTACACTGTCTATCATAAAAGCTTCATCAATTGCTACAACATCAATATTCTCGGGATGGTTTTGAATAAATTTCATAATGTCTTGACCATCTCTTATGACGTGTGCATCTATAGAGCCGCCGTTATGGGTAACTATCTTGCTAATTGAGTATCTGTCGTCGAGCTTAGGTTTAAAGGCTATGACAGTCTTATTCTGATAACGATACCTGTCAATTGCGCCTAACAGGTGTGTAGTTTTAGATCCAAACATAGGACCGGTAAATATAACTAGCTCAGGTGTGTTCACTAATAGCCTCGATCAATTCTTCAATTCCTTCAGACTCCCTTCCATAATCATCAGCAACCCTAACGGGTTTATCGGCGCTGTGATTACCAATTTCGATCATTTCACTGTTTTCTAATGCTATTATACGATATGGACAACCAGACTGTACAAGTAAAGCATCACCCGGTCTCAAAATTTCTGTTTGCAAAGGGTTGGCGACTGGGTCAGAAAAGGAACACTCATTTCCAAAGATGACCTTTATCTTTCCGACTTTTAAAAATAAAACTTCTGTTTTCTGATTGTGAAATTTTAAACTTGTTCTTTTATCTTTGTCAAGATATAAAAGCTTTCCGTGAACACCGCTAAATCCTGTCCAAGTCTTTTCTTTACCCCACGGTTTGTCTTCATAGTTGTTTTTTGATCTGGAGACCCACGCAGATTTTAAATGCTTTTTAGATTCATACTTCGTTGTCATTTAGCCCCCACCAATCAATAGTGCGGTCGAGTCCGTCCCAAAATCTTACAAGAGGTTCATACCCTAGATCTTCTTTTATTTTAGAGATATCTGCCTGCGTGTGCATGACATCACCGGGGCGCCATGGCGCATCAACAACAACAGCGTGATGAAACTTATTTGTCATGTAATCTAAAATTTCAGCATTTGTTGTTCTGTCTCCGCACGATACGTTATAACATTCTCCTAAAAATCTTCTGTCTGAATTTGCTGCAAGTAAATTTGCATAAACAGCATTGTCAATATAGCAAAGATCTCTTGACTGTGATCCGTCACCGTCACTTCTAAGTGGCTTACAATGCTTAATAGCATGACACCATGCAGATACAGCGGTCGAGTATGGTGAGTCGCCATACTGGCCTGGGCCGAATACATTAAAATATCTTAAGCACACAATATCTAAATCATATAGTTCGCCGAAGATTTTTGCCATATCTTCTATAGCACTCTTTTGCCAAGCGTAAGGAGATTTTGGACCTTTTTCACATGTCTCTGATGTAGGTAAATCTTCTGATCCGCCGTAAACTGAGGATGAAGATGCCCAAACTATTCTATTAACATTATCTCGACACGCTTCAAAAAGACGCGTTGTTCTCAAAACATTAATCTCGGTTGTTTTTGCAGGATTTTCTACTGAGTATAAGACTCGCGGAATTGCTGCTTGATGGAAAACCACATCATACTGCTTATTCTGAATGCGATTAATTACTCCTTCGTGTGTAAAGTCGCCTTGCAACACAAGCAACGTATCGTCAGTTCTAACATATCCTGACTCATCAAACTGGTCTAGGAGATCTAGTGGTACTACACGCATGCTGCACCCTTCCAGTAGTTCAAGGTGACCATTTGACATATCGTCCACTATGTCAACTCGCCAACCCTCACTAAGCAATTTACGTGATAAATTAGACCCTATAAATCCGCAACCACCTGTTACTAAAGCTTTCTTATTCATTTTTTACTCCTCTTATATTCTAACTCAAGATATGAGCAGAGTTTAAGTTAAATCTCATCCTAACTGAATCTTTTAAATTATTCAATCCTAACATTGCAAAAACAGAAGATGTGAGATAATGCAAGAACTTTAAATCATGCCTGAAAGTCTCAGCAACTTCTGAAGATCTCAAAACAAAATGCATGTCAAGTATATTGTCTCTATAAGATGCGTGTATTAAAGAAATGCAAGTATTGTCTGTATAGATAAATCTTCTAGAATAAATAGACTCCACACGCTTATAAGGATTCTTGCCTTCAAGTTCATCCCTTATAGTTTGTGTCATTGTCGACAAAATGCGGTCGTAGTACTCTTTTTCAGGCTCATACGCCATTACCCGAGAATCCGCTTCTAAAAACTTACCGTCATCATAGATTGTAAATGTCAAAGGAGTCGCTTCATATCTGGTAGATGCAGCCGCATAGTCAAACACCATTTGACTTATCTCATCTAATGAGGCTTCTTCAGATGAAGTAATTTCTGCTGCAACTTTTTTTGCAATGCTGTCAGCAGTGTCTCTTACAACAATCACGTTCGGTAATCTCTCTAGTCTTTCTGCATAACTTGTAAACTCTGCATGCAGCTTAGCTATGTTTTCTAAACTTTGAATTTCGTCGCCACGGGCTTCGTACCTCTCTTGCAAGACTTCAAAATCTGGCAATAATATCACCAGCCTATTGTTGATGTTGAGAAGTTCTCTTTTAAAATTTTCATTATGAAAAAAAACGTCTCGACCATATTGTCTAGCGTGTATCATCATAGAGAGGTACGACCTATCATGAATATTCCACGCATAAGAGGTGGCACTGTGTAACGCAGAATAAAGTGTAGTCTTACCTGATAGATCTGGCCCTTCTAAAATCACATAGTTGACAGGAAATCGTTTCACATCACACCACCAGTGGCTTCATATTAGAACCAGATGTACTTGCACCCCAGTTAGGATCATTTTTGACATCGGCAAGCCAAATTGTAAAAGGTTCTGCTTCACGGGGTAAAAATCCCCATACTCTGAGCCATGCTGTAGAATTCTGATCATCACAAATTCTAAGTCGATAAAATGTCTTTCCTGTCTTTGTCTTTTTCTGTATAATCTCTTGAATGCAGAACCATGCTACATCTCTTGTCTGTCCTGTCAAAGACGTGACTGCAGGTATTTCAGCTCTTTCTATCTTGTCGAGTACACCGTCCGGGTATAACAGATCTTGAGGTACAGAAGATGTTAGACTATAATGCATTTCTAGCATTTCCGATCTTGACCAATCATATTCACCCTGCGTTTCTTGAATAAGCTTTGGAACGATCAAGGGCGCATCAAGTTTTGCTGCTTGCCTTGCTGTCATCCCGTGCTGACCTTTTCTCAATATTTCATAGTTCTCTATAATAATCTTGTGCAGCTGCTTGTGATTTTGTATGTTGCCAGTTTCTAAGTCATCTAGCGAGTGGAAAGCACCAATCTTGCACAGAGAGTCAAAGCACGTCTTGTTCATCTTAGAGTGCTTCCATTTACCATCACTATTATACAACATATCATGCAAGCTTTTATACGGTCGCATCATCATAATTTCTTCAACAGCGTTGACACCCACGCCCTTTACAGATGAAAGAGGCGGCACGAAAGCTGACATTTCTTCAGAATAAATCCACTCATCACCTGAGTAATTAATGTCAGCGGGCGCAAACTTGTAGCCCATCTGCTTAATCTCACTGATAGCTTTCATCATCGCTTTCGGGTTGTTATTTTCAGACTGTAGTATAGTCGCAAGCCAAAGCTTTTCATGGTATGTATGAAGCCAAGCTGCATAATATGAGTCGATAGCATAAGCAACAGCGTGCGACTTGTTAAAACCGTACACGCTGAAGAATTCAATTCTATCAAATAGCTTGTGTAGTTTATCTTCGGGCAAACCGTGCAATGATTTAGCACCTTCAACAAATTTCTTTCTTAGCTCATCTCTTTCTGCGCCTTTTTTCCCCATCGTGTCCAAAGATTTTTTGACAAGAGTCTTTCTCATTTTGTCAGACTCGCCCGGTGTAAATCCAGACAGTTTCTGAGCTAGCAACATGAACTGTTCCTGAAATGTAATGTGGCCGAATGTGGAGCCTAATATCTCTTCAATAATGGGATGGTCATATTCAATCTTGTCAGAGTTGCGCTTGTCTTTAACATATTTCTTATGTACATTAGCTCTCAACGGTCCGGGTCGATAGATTGCAGTCAAAGCTGCAAGTTCTTCAATTGAAGTGGGCTTTGCTTCTTCGCAAAACTTACGTGCACCCTCAGCAGTAAATTGAAAGACGCCTGTTTTTCTACGTTGATGATAAACATGCTTCCACACTTTTTTATCATTCATGTCATTGAATCTACAATTTAGATTGTCATCAAAGTATTCCTTAATCTGCAAAAATGTCGGGTTGGTTACACCGTTAGCTCTAAGAATTCTCTTAATACAATTTTCAACATCTTTAAGAAGCGTAAGCCCTAAGAAGTCAAACTTAATAAAACCGTTGTCCTCAAGATTTCTAAAATTCATACCCTCGGTCCACGGTGTCTGTAATTCACCTCGCACACCGACAAGAGGCATGGTTTTCTCAAGCTCTTCAGCGGGTGCAATAATTACTCCGCCGGCATGTCTCCCGATACTTCTATTCTGCATGAAGAGCGCTTCGATGTGATCCTTAACCTTTGGATACTTCTCCATGAAAATCTTGTAACGCTTTGAATGCGCCATGCAATCCTCGTGTTTTAGAACAAACACTGACTTCTCTGTGTTTTCATCTCTAACACACGGCATTACTTCACTTTGCAAAGGTCCAGTAACAGCATTTACTTCATCAAACGGTACATCATAGAACTTTGCAATATCCTTGACAAGTGATTTAAGCTTCAGAGTATTAAAGTTAGACACAGGAATGACAGAGTCATCACCGTATAACTCTCTAGCTGCATCAATCAATGCATCGCGATCACCTGCATCAGAGTCAATGTCAGGCCAAGATGTTCTGTGACGTCCTAAAAAGCGGTCCCACAGCAGCCCGTAAGGCAGTGGGTCGAGTTGTGTAATCCCTAAGAGGTAATTTACCAAGCTACCGCCGCCAGAGCCACGGGCAGGGCCGAACAATGTCCGATCTTCAGCCTTGTGGAAGACCTGATACATTGTCAAGAAGTAGTTTTCAAATCCAAGGTATTTGATATCTTCTAGTTCAGTCTTTGCACGCGCAACGTATTCTGGTTTTAAATGCAATTCTGATTCTACCATACCCTTTTTTACAAGATCAACAAGCTGATCAAATGCTGTTTTAGCAGGTGTATTAAAGTTTGGCAGTTTAACTGATTGATCAATCCATGTGTCTTCGCACATTTCCCAAGCTATGTCGTGTGTGCGTTCAATGGCATCACAAACTAGCTGATCTTGATTCTTGTAAAACTCATGCTTATCACGATGAAGTAGATACTCGTCCCACATTTGAGACGCATTCTTAGGATATAGCTCACACTTTAACTCATCAAACTCTGGGAGCGGGGAAGGATCATTACCCATCCAACCAAGTTTCTTATAGAGTTCTCTTGCTTCCCACTTGTCCGGACCATAATAGTGAGAATCAGCTGTAGCAATCAACGGCACGCCCGTTGCATTGTGAAGCTGTATCAAGTGATCGTTGACTTTATGTTGTGCATCAAGTCTATTAAATTGCAACTCTAAAAAGAAGTTTTCTACGCCTACACAAGAGGTAAATCGATCTGTTAGATTTTGTAGCTCTCTTTGGATCTCATCTCGTGATTTGTTAAGTGCACTTCCTCGAAGAATTCGATTAGAGTATATTCCGCCTAAACAAGCAGTAGAAACAACTAGCCCTTCGCCATGTTCTTGTAGCATTTTAAAATCAATGCGCGGAAAACGGTAAAAACCATGTTTGTAAGCTTTCTTGATAAGTGTAAAAAGATTACCTAAACCCACTCTATTTTTAGCAATTACAACTAAGTGATAACGTCGTTTCCACTCGTCTTTTTGAACATCGATTGTTTTTGTTTCATCCTCATTTTCAACCGTATGACCAGCGGCGACTGCATCCTCATCTGCATCAATTGATGTTCTTTCCATTGCCTTCTTTTCAGACTTAGCATCCCTGACAGCCTGTCTGTGCGCTTCATAGTCATTCCGCCAATCTGAAAGTGAGGGGACAAAATAGAACTCACAGCCATAAAGCTGCCGATATTTCCTGCCTGCCTTTTGCATCTTTTCAGCATGCTTTCGTGCGTGTGCCAAGCCTGAACCATTTCCATGATCTGTTAACGCCCAGGCATCCATTTCATTTTCTAACACAAAGTTAATATGATCAGCAGGATATCCAAGCCCGTCAAAGACTGAAAATCCTGTGTGTGCATGCAAGCCTACAAATCTGTTTGGTTTAATGATCACTCTTGTTCCTTGTATTTATGTTTATTGTATCACGGATTAGTAAAAATTACACGTTTTTCACGCTAATAATATTCAGTTAAATCAATCTTCTTTTCTTTGGCATCGTTCAAATATTTGAGAGGATTGTAGTCACCTATGGGCAAGTTTAACAATGTTATCCAACTATTTTGTATACCTCTATCTAGTGAAATTCTGGGTGACCAACCCGAGGCGTTTCTAAATTTTTCGCTTGATAAAATGTGGTTACCAAGATAATCAGTTTCTGGATGCCACTTAATAATTTTATTCACGTCAACATTAACTGCATCAGAGATTTTTGACACAATTTCTTGAGTATTGTATGGATTTTCAGCAGAAACATTGAAGTCATCACACCACAACCCTTTCGTGCACGCTAATACAACAGCTTCACAAAAATCAACAACGTGCATGTAGTCCTTAATCTTTGTAGGATCTAAAAACATGTCTAAATCGTTTGAGTCTGTTAAATGTGAGTACAAGGTTTTAGCAATCAATGAATTCATGTCACCGTGCCCACCGTAAGCAAAGAGAGGGCGCACAATCATCCACTCGTCGCAGTTATGCTTTATAATCTGCTCTGCAGCAAGCTTTTGTATTCCATAAAATGTCTTAGGATTTAACTCTGATAGTTCGGTAATAGCACAATCTTGATAACTTTTTGTGTCGTATATTACTGTTGTACCTGTATAGCAGACTGGTACGCCTACCTTGTTTGCTGCACGTGCTATTGTGTGTGTGCCCATAACATTACTTAATGTAGAAAACTCTGAGTTCAAGGCAACCACGTCTGTACCTACTACAGCAGCATTGTGGATTAGCACATCAATCTTTTCATCTGCTAAAATACGCTCCCACTCTTTTTCAGAATTACCGTAGACACACGGTTCTCCTGTGTCAATGCACACTAACTCAGTGTCATCACCTAGCAGTGAAACGAATGTGTTACCTGATTGTTCAATTGCCTTTGCAAGATTTGTGCCGATGAAACCTAACTCACCTGTTATTGCAAATCTCATACTTTAACCTCACACATAAAAAATCCATGAGTAAAAATACTCATGGATTCAAGATTTTACACCACAAATTATGGTGATACTTCTTCAAAATCAGCATCAACTGTCTTGACATTTACACTGGGCTCATCACCTGTGCCCTGTTCAAAATCGTTTTCTTGAGCTTGCATTTGCTGAGTAAACACAGCTACTTCAACAGCAACCTTTTGCAATTCATCATTAGCGTGCTTGATTACATCAATATCATCACCTAACACTGCAGACTTTGCATGTTCAAGCGCAATACCTGCAGTGTCTTTGATGTTTTGTGAAAGCAACTCGCTGCTTGTTGTCACAGTGCTTTCAACTTGATAGATAAGTGCATCTAACTCATTTTTCTTATCGACAAGCACACGGCGTGCATCATCTTCTTCTCGATGTGCTTCTGCATCTTCTATCATTTGACTTATTTCTTGCTCGTCAAGTGCCCCTGTGCCTTCAATCTTAATTGACTGCTCTGCGCCTGAAGTTTTATTTTTTGCAGACACATTAACAATGCCGTTTGCATCAATATCAAATGTCACCTCAATTTGGGGTACACCTCTGGGTGCAGGTTGAATTTCTGCTAATTGAAAGTTACCTAACGTCTTATTGTCTTTTGCAAATTGTCGCTCGCCTTGCAGGACGTGAATATCAACAGTTTGCTGACCGTCAACAGCAGTACTAAAAAGTTCAGATCTACTACATGGAATTGTTGTATTTCTCTCAATCAAAGCAGTCATGACACCGCCCAAAGTTTCAACACCGAGTGATAAAGGTGTGACATCTAACAAGAGTATGTCTTCAACATCACCTGAAAATACACCACCCTGGACAGCAGCGCCGAGTGATACAACTTCATCTGGGTTCACTGAATGATTTAGTTTCTTTCCGAAAAATTCTTCAACAGCATTTCTTACAGCAGGAATTCTTGTTGATCCACCTACAAGCAATATTTCATCGATATCACTTGTTTTAAGTTTAGCATCGGCCAGAGCTTGCTTAACAGGCACTAGTGTTCGGCTGACAAAGTCCTCAATCATTTGATCGAATTTTGACCGTGTTAAACTCGTGGCAAGGTGTTTTGGACCTGAGACGTCAGCAGACAAGAAGGGTAAATTAATATCTGTATTACTAGCTGAAGAAAGTTCAATTTTTGCTTTTTCTGCTGCATCTTTAAGTCGTTGAATAACGATGTTGTCATTAGCAACATTTATCCCAGTGTCATTTTTAAATTCATCAACAAGCCAGTCTATAACAATTTGATCAACATCGTCTCCGCCTAAGTGCGTATCTCCATTTGTACTTAACACTTCTACGACACCTTCAGAAATTTCCAGAATTGAAATATCAAAAGTACCGCCTCCTAAATCGTAAACTGCAACTTTTTGCTCACCTCTTTTATCCATCCCATACGCCAACGCAGCTGCTGTGGGTTCGTTGATGATTCGTTTGACATCTAACCCAGCTATTTTTCCTGCATCTTTGGTGGCTTGACGTTGAGAGTCGTTGAAATAAGCAGGCACTGTAATTACTGCCTCAGTAATCTCAGTACCTAAATAGTCTTCTGCGCTTCGCTTTAGCTTCTCAAGAATAAGCGCACTTACTTGTTGCGGCGCATATTTCTTCTTTCCGATAGAAAATTGGCATGATCCATCTCGTTTGCGCTTGATATCATAAGGCATGTTTTCAACGTGCTGTTTAACATCTTTAAATTTTGCGCCCATAAATCGCTTAGAAGAAAACACTGTATTTTCAGGATTGACAATTGCCTGCCTGCGTGCTGTCTTCCCTACGAGTCGCTCATCATCAGCTGTGAAAGCAACTACAGAAGGTGTTGTTCTATCACCTTCTTCATTTACAATGACTTTGGGAATGCCATTTTCAACAACTGCAACTGCAGAGTTTGTTGTCCCTAAATCAATTCCTATAACCTTATTACTCATTAATCACATCTCCTCTTTATTTTTGTGATATTTAAAAATTAAACACAATCTTCTCTAAGAAAACCCTTTTTAATTATTTTTTTAAGTATTTACTCTTAGCTGTTTAAATTTTTCAATTAGATCCAATTGTTCGTTGGTTAAGTCTGTCGGCGTCACAACGTGTATCTGAACATGAAGTATTCCTCGGTGTCCCGATCCTGTGCCATTTAGTAAACCTTTTTCTCTAAATTGGAATACTTTGTGTGTTTGAGTACCTGGCGGAATTTTAATTGTAATTTTTTCATCTACGCCTTCAAACTCAAGCTCATTTCCTAAGACAGCGTCTTCAAAGGATATTTGCATTGCTGTATATAAGTTAGAGCCATCCCTATCAAAACGATCGTGTTTCTCTAAAATCACCTGAATATACGCGTCACCTGGCAAATCGCAACCTGGCATAAAATGACCGAGATCTGGCAGTCTAATCTGGTCACCTTCTAAAACACCTGTGGGAATATTGACATCAACATCTTTGATTTCAGGCCGAAGCCCTTGTCCGCCGCATAAATTACATGATTTTGTAATTACTTTTCCTGCACCATTGCAAGCCCTGCAATCTTGAACAACAGACATAAACCCAGTCTGAAATGCCACCTTGCCTGTACCGTCACACTTTTCACAATTAGCGACGCAGCTTTCATCCTGGTAGCCTTTGCTTTTACATGAATCACATAAAAGATTGCGCTGGAAAGTTACTCTTTTTTTACAGCCTTTGAGAGCTTCTCGAAAAGTTACTTCGATACCAATTCCTATGTTAGGCCCTTTTCTTGCTTTAGGTCTTGAACTAGATCGAGACCTTTTTCCTCCAAAGATATCAAAGCCAAAACCCTGGAAGATATCAGAAAAAGAACTGAATATATCATCGGGTATACCTGAAAAGTCTGCAGTGCCGTATCTATCATAATTCGCTCTCTTTTCAGCGTCTGACAGTACAGCGTAAGCTTGAGAAACTTCCTTGAACTTCTTTTCTGCTTCTTCATTGTCCGGATTTTTATCCGGATGATATTTCATTGCAAGCTTTCTATATGCTTTTTTTATTTCACTATCTGATGCATCTGTAGAAACACCTAATAATTCATAGAAATCGTGCGACGCCACTCTTATAACTCACTTACTCTATTTCTTGATCGTAAGGTTCAGAAATTAATGTACCTGACTCAAAACATCTGTCAAGGTAATCTTCAAGTTGCTCAAAAGAAGTGCATACCTTTACACCACTACGAGCAAGCATGAGATTAAACTTAGCCCCCTCTGGCAAGCCTTGACAAAAGTATACAATAGGAACTTCATTCGCGTAAGCGTAACCTGCCTCCCAAATCGTACCTATATCCTTATCACGTGTGTTGACAATAAGAAAATCTGCTGTCTTGATATGGTGAAGATTCCCATCGAATGTTGCATCTTGTGTTTCCTTAGGCGCATCTGGCGGGCACACAAAGATTCTTCGTGGTGAAGCCAAATCAATCCACTTTCGACTGTCACATATGTCTTCAAGCCTAGACAACTCTTCTGCTTGTGTTGGGTTAAACCAGCCTGATGCTAGATAAATCTTTTTCATGTTAATCTCCTAAAAGTTATTTTCGTATTCTGACTTAAGACCTTGAAAATCATTCATTAGATCCCGCCACATTGTTGTAAAAATCTTTTCACCTGTGCCGTGTGTGCCATTTAGCTCTTCTCTTCGGCACGGATAAATTGTGTCCTCTTCATGATAATCAAACGTGTCGTTCTTTGGTTCGGGCTGATAGAGGTTTGTGCCTCGGCTAATCCACTTATCGCCTTCCTTGACACGGAAAGTATTGATGTAATGGAAATCAGGCTTATCAAAGTTAAACACTTGAGTTAGTTCTGGAATAACTTCACAAGCTGCAATTGCCATTCGAGCTGCAAGAATGTTGTCAGCAGCAGGTTGAATCTGCACATCTTGACGCTGTCGAACAAAACCAATCAAATCTTTAAGGTTTAAACGCATGTAATAAAATGACGTCATGCACTTTGGAAGTATCATTCTTGCATCCATCATTGACACAACCTTTGAATCTGTCATATCAGAGTAAAGCTGCTTTGACTGACGAACCAGTTCTGTGTAACGCTTCAAGAACTCTGGAGAGTTTTCAACTGATTCTGGGATAACAGCCGGGTCATCTCTCAAATCTCTGTCTCCTGTACACTGCGCAGCAAATGACCCAGCTCTGTGTCTAATAATATGGGTAACTTCCTGAAAAGAAAGACCTGAAAGTCTAAAAGTAAACCCTAAACACTCCATGGGTGTAGGGAGCGCTCGAAATTGCAAGACATCGAGAAGGTTTTTGCTCTTTACACTGATAGATGCATTATTAGGATCAATTTCGCTAGGGTCGTCGGCCCAAGTTGCCTTAACATAGTGCCACGCGACGTCTCTTGCCTGATCAGTTGTAGGTCCATCAACAAGTTCTACTTTTAGTGCTTCAAGATTATTAAAAAATTCTGTTGTGGGTTTTTGATCAAATTTAAGATCCATGGGAAGGTTGATCGGGTCTAAATCGTTATTTAATGGCATGTTTGTTAGTCTCTCTTTTGTTGGTAGGTAAGTAACAGTATATCATGACAAGGAAATGTTTTTAATACAAGCAATTAATTCTTTAGCATTTTTATACATTGTTACATTTTCAAGATTAGAAAGTTCTGTGTTATAAGATTTGCAAGGTGAACAAGTCTTCACACTGTGTTTTGCATACTCTGCTGAGTGCTTTGCAGAATCATCAATAGCACACACAATTTTTTCATTAGCATAGTAGTCGGTTTTTGTTAACCACCGATACTTTTCAGGGCTAAAATCTACACGATGATATTTTAAACCTGATTTTTTAAGCCAGTGAAATGTATCATATTTACACACAAGTGAATCATCTGGTCTTGCTGTAAGAATTTGTATCCAGTAACCTTCATCGTGCAGCTTATTTACAGCATTAATAATTTCTTTGTTTGGCGTGATATTCCGCAACTGTCTATTTGTAACAAATTCTTCAAACACAGTTTCAGGATTTAAGCCTGCTTCTTTTACTTCTGCAGTCGTGTAATACTCTGTTGAGTTTATATCGGCATCGATATTATACGTAACTTTAAGCCAGTTTATGAATGTCTCTCTAAACTCACAAATTACGTCATCTAAGTCAAATATTAGGACTGGTTGACCAGCCCACTTTACAGACTCCATCTGATGTCTGGTGTGTAAAAACAAATCTTTATCATCAAATGCAGAGACAAACTGATCTGATCTTATATCCCAGAGATTTAGTATTGCAAGAAGATAACGAAACACGTCAATTGACTCGTATATTATCTTTTCTCTATCTATTTGAGAACGAGACTGGCGATGATCTTTAAAATTAATTGCGCTAATTAACTCAGAAACTTCTGTATGCAAAGCTAGGGTCAAAGATTTAGTGATTTCTTCTTTTTCTAAATCTGACAAATTGTCTGAATTAAAAAATAATTTATTAAAATCACCTTGACATCTAAACATGTCTTCAAGTGTCATCTTTACTCTCAGGTAAATAGTTTATAGCTGCTAGCACTTTTGCAAGATTTTGACCGCCGACGTGCAAAGATGTTTTATTCCCTGGTGAGAAAATTTGTGCGTGATACCTCTTGACGTCTAAGTCATTCAATGCTTTCTGCGTTTTTTTATTAAACTCTTTAGGAATTTCAATTTCAAGGTGAGAAAACACTAGTTTGTATGTATCATCAGTAGCCATCATCAATTCGCTCTCGAATTACAAAATCTTTATCTTCATAAGCTTGAAATAAGTCATCAGAAGAAAATCCAGTTAATATTAATACTGATAAAAAATAATTGAAAGCGTCAACAACTTCTTCAAGAAATAAGTCTGTGTTGAACTCACTTACTTCTGTCATTCTATGCGGTTTCCAATTTTTTAAATGTTGAAGTGCCTCAAACATTTCTTCAACACCGCGCAAAGCCATATCTCTGACATGCTGCTGAGAGCTCTTATCAAGTAAGTCAATAGGCCACTCGGGAGAAGCACCTTGTGGGTTTGTCTCACGTAGTTTTACCATAAAAGACTCTCTCAACGCAAACATTTTATCAAGCTTGTCCATGCTATTATCCCTGTAAGTTAAAGTTTTCCTTGTAATTTTCAACTTCAGACATCATCTTTTGAACATTGGTATCAGCATTTTTCTTATATTCATTAGTCAACTGCAAAGCTTCTAAACCCTCTCCAAGCGGTGATAGACGAATCATTCGAAGATTATCAACAACATCAGTCCCTGTAAGAATAGCAAGTTGTAAAAGTTGTGCTACGTGAGCAATAACTTCATCTGATAGTTTGTAGTTTGTTTCATTTTCCATGTTTTCTCCTATTTTTGTTTTTCTGGTACCCAAAAAGTAGTTCTACCATCTTTGGTCGTTTCTCTTAATACGATATGATTTTCTATATCACGCTTTTGATTATATACAGCAAATCTACGACTGTATTTTCCTTCTTTGCCGTCATAATCAAGAAATGTATGAATTGTGGCACCACCTGAGATGTATGACGACCTGATAGTAGATTGAATTGCTTTGTTTAAAACCTCAAGCTTTTCGTCTGTAAGTTCTTCTACTTTTTTATGAGGTGAAATACCTGCTAGGTAAAGCGATTCAGATTTCAAATAGTTCCCAACACCTGATATGATTTTTTGATCCATTAGTGCTTCAACAATTGTTTTGCTATTTTTCTTTCGCAACCGAGACAGAAACAAGCTATCAGAAACTTCTTCGCTTAGCATGTCTGGCCCAAGTGAATCTAGCTTTTCAATGAGCTGTTTTCTGCTCTTGACAAATTTGAGCGTGCCAAAATTGCGTGTGTCACAAAAGTACACCTGCTTGTTGGAAGTGCCTAGTGAGAATCTTGCGTGTTTATGCTTATTCTCCGACCAGAAGCCTGACATTCCTAAAGTGTTCCACATGCTAAAGCCGTTACTAAATCGCATGAATATGAACTTACCTTTGCATTGAACATCTGTAATTTTAGCAGGTAAATTCACGACAAACTCTTCGTATCCTTGAGGGGCGCCATGTTTTTCAT
>MDTD01166490.1_pt1 | contig 24742 bp, 22 predicted proteins | sample 811221 | NCBI WGS metagenome assembly MDTD01 (sample SAMN05326646, study PRJNA326480) | marine metagenome | isolation source: seawater | place: Pacific Ocean: South West | collected 2011 | reverse complement strand
ATCGTCGATTTTGGTGGAGAAAAATGTCGGGGTAGCAGGATTCGAACCTGCGACCTCCTGCTCCCAAAGCAGGCGCGATAACCGGGCTACGCTATACCCCGAAATTTAATATTGCAAAAGTAAAAAACTTTTACATCTGAAAACAAAAAGACATACTTTTATTTTTGCGGAGAGAAAGGGATTCGAACCCTTGGTACCTGTGAAGGTACAACTCCTTAGCAGGGAGCCCCATTCGGCCACTCTGGCACCTCTCCTAATAAATTATATAAGAACTTTTGCTGCAAAAATATTATAATCTATCTTACTCACAAATTTTTTTTTAGATTTATTTTTTCTAATTTTAACACAATAAAGTCAACTCAAATATTATATTTGCGTAAAGAAAAATAGAATATGTTTAAAAAAATAACTTTAATATTTTTATTACTGACCACAATACAATCTTGTATAAACAAAAGAGATCTTTCACAAAATACTGTAATAGCTCACATTTTAACTCAACCAGACGGTTTACATCCATTTAATGACAATTCCGTTCAAAGAAGTTACATTTTTAATTACACTCAGAAAACTCTCATAAAATTAGATTTAGAAAGTTTAGAATATATTCCAATATTAGTAAAAGAAATACCTAAGGGATCTGATGACAATTTATCATTTTCATATGAATTAAAAAATGGTATTACATGGGATGACGGAACTCCATTTACCGCTAAAGATGTTGCTTTTTCAGTTAAAATAATGTTATGTCCACTAACCAATAACTCACAAATTAGAGGAAATTATTCAACAATAATTAAAAATATTGAATTAGACCCAATAAACCCTATGAAATTCACAATGAATGTGAAAACAGTAAATTGGGGAGCGAGAACAATTTTTTCTGAACTAAACATGGTTCAAAAATCCCTATGGGACCCTAAAGGAATTTTAGATAAGATATCCTTTGAGGATCTTCATTCGAAAGACTTCAAAGAAAAAATAGAAACTAATGAAATATCAGAGTGGTTTAATGAATATAATAGTGGTGACAATTCTTACAAACCGGAAAAATTAACAGGTCTAGGTGCGTACAAAGTAACTGAATGGGTAACCGAACAATATATCACACTAGAGAGGAAAGAAAATTGGTGGGGAACAAAGGATACATCAATTTACAGTAAAGCATATCCTGAAAGAATAATTTTTAAAATTATTAAAGAAGATGCTTCCTCCTATTTGGCGCTAAAAAATCAGGATATAGATGTAACTACTAGAATAGGCACAGTAAAACTAATGAAACTTCAAGAAAGAGAATATTTTAACAATAACTATGACTCAGATTTTTTAAATCAATATTCATTTAATTATATTGGATTAAACATGAAACCTGACGGTATAAAATTTAAACCTTTTTTTGTTGATCAAAAAGTTAGAAGAGCTATGGCTTACATGACGCCTGTCGATGAGATCATTGAGGTCATGGCACATGGAAAGGCCGGAAGACAAGCTTCAAATATCTCAGCATTAAAAAAGACATACAATGATACATTAGAACTTATACCATTAGATATTGAAAAAGCAAAAGAACTCTTAACAGAAGCAGGTTGGGTTGATACTGACGGAGATAATATTAGAGATAAAATTATTGATGGTGTAAAAACACCTTTTAAATTTAAACTCAATTACATGTCTTCTCCAACAACTAAAGAAATTGTATTAATGATTAAAGAGAGTATGTATAAAGCCGGAGTTATTGCAGAATTAAGACCAATGGATTTTTCTATATTTTATAAAAATGCATATGATCATAATTTTGAAGCTATGTTAGGTGGATGGGGAGGATCAGCCTCATATTCTAATCCTCATCAATTATGGCATACAAGTTCATGGGTAAATAAAGGTTCAAATTTTTGTGGTTTTGGAGATGCTGAATCAGATGCTTTAATCAAAGAAGCAAACGAAACATTAGATCCAGAAATTCATAAAAACGCACTACTAAAATTACAAGCAAGAATTTATGAAGATCAGCCATATGTATTTTTATATTCAACACAAAGAAAATTTGCAATTCACAAAAGATTTGATAATAGAGGCATGTACTTTGAAAGACCTGGAGTAATGTTACAAAATTTATACTTAAAAGAAACATTCAAATCTTCAAGTTTAACTAATACTAACGGAGAATAAATATGTTAAAATATGTAATTAAAAGAATATTAACCTTTATACCTATGATAATTGCAATCTCACTAATTGCATTTATCATAAGTATTAATGCACCAGGAGATCCTGTTGAAAGATTAACTAAATCTGCTGGAAGTGAAGGTACTGCTGATGAACAATCTGGGGCTTCAAAAAAAGAAAAACAAGAAATCAGAAAAAAATTGGGATTAGATTTACCAATATTTTATATTAATATTTCAAATTTATCAGTAAGTGACACTCTTTATAAAATACAAGACAGATCTCACAAAGACAACATAAAAAAACTTGTTCATAAATGTGGTAATTGGAATGTGGTTTCGGAATACTACAAAAGTATTTTGACTTTTGAAAGAAAATCTAAAAAATTAATAGCCGAGGAGATATTAATACAGATGTATCCTGAAATTGATTCAAATCAAAATAGAAAAAAATTGTTAAATGATATTAATGAAACAATCAATCAAATTGGTTTTGAAGTTGGAAGTTTATGCGAGACATCTGAATCTAATCTTATTGATTTAAAATTAAATAAAATACAATCATTTATTGATTCTAATTCATATTTAACTCACTTAAAAACAGATTTTGAAAAAACTAAAAAATTAAGAGGGGATTTAATATCTGAAGCGACCAAATGGAAAACATATATCCCAACAATACTTTGGTATGGTACAAAAAATCAATATCATTTATGGCTGTTTGGAAATGGAAAGGATAGAAAAGGGGTAATTAGAGGAGATTTTGGTATTTCTTACATAGATAGTCAACCTATATCATCAAAAATATGGGATAAAATTGGAATTTCTTTTGGACTTTCAATAATATCTATATTATTAGCATATTTAGTTAGTATTCCAATAGGTATTTATTCTGCGTACAAGAAAGATTCTAAAACAGACAGAATAACTTCATTAGTATTATTTATTTTATACTCGATGCCTTCATTTTTTGTTGGAACTGTTTTATTACTCCAATTCGCAAATCCTGACAATTTAAGTTGGTTTCCAGTTTCAGGAATTCAGGATCCAACCATATTTGATCCTGAGTGGGGATTCTTTAAAAAACTAAGTCACAGAATTCCTTATTTAATTCTTCCAATTATCACATATACTTATGGTTCTTTTGCTTTTTTAAGTAGAATTATGAGAATTGGAATGATTGATATTGTTTCTCAAGACTATATAAGAACTGCAAGAGCAAAAGGACTGGGAGAAAAAAAGGTTATTTTGAAACATGCACTTAGAAACTCTCTACTTCCAATAATTACTGTATTTGCGGCAATTTTCCCAATGGCGATAGGAGGCAGTATAATTATTGAAATGATTTTTTCAATACCTGGAATGGGACTAGAGATATTTACATCTATACTTAATAAAGATTACCCAATGATTGTAACTGTATTTACTTTATCAGGATTCCTAACAATGTTAGGGTACTTGATAGCTGATATTTTATACGCAGTTGTAGATCCTCGAATTTCTTACAAATAATTTTATGGACAAAACAAACGAAAACTTTTCATTTAAAAAATACGCGTGGAATCAATTCAAGAAAAATAAGATAGCTTTGATAAGTCTATATTTACTTCTTTTTCTTGTAATAATCGCTCTTTTCGCTCCTTATCTCGCAAACGACAGACCATTATATTGTGAGTATGAAGGAAATACTATGTACCCTGCGTTTGCAGATGAGACAAGAAAGGATTCAATTTTTGATAAAAATGGAGAATTTGTTCAAGTATTACAATACGATATTACCGATTGGAGACAATTAAATCTTTCAAAAGTTATTTGGGCACCTATTCCCTATTCTCCAAATAGTATGGACAGGTATAATAGAGATTACGCTGCACCAGGTGGAAAACAAAGATACAAATCACCTAGTGGAGAAATTTTAGACATTCCAAATAGATTCAGACATAAATTGGGTACTGATGGGATTGGAAGAGACTTGGCTTCAGGATTAATTCATGGAACTAAAATATCCTTGATGGTAGGTTTAGTATCTATGGGAATTGCTGCTCTAATTGGTATAATATTAGGCGCATTAGCTGGATTCTTTGGAGATAATAAATTAAAAATGACTAGAATCAAATATTACCTTACCATCATTGGTGTTGTTCTTGGTATTTTTTATGGATTTGGATTCAGAAAATATGAAATTTCTAATGGATTTAATGACGGTTTCAATAGTGGAATGTGGGAAATTTTAATCAGTTTTGTTTTATTTCTAATAATTATAATATTGTTAAGATTAATTAGTAGAATCTTTGGAATTAGTAGTTTTAATAAGGAGATATTTGTTCCTATTGATACTTTTGTATCTAGAGGAATTGAACTACTAAACTCTATTCCAAGATTAATCTTGATTATAACAATTTCTGCTGTTGTAGAACCAAGCATTTGGATAGTTATGGTTATTATTGGGGTTACTGGTTGGACAAGAATTGCAAGATTTACAAGAGCTGAATTCTTAAGAATAAGATCACTGGAATATGTACAAGCTGCTCAATCACTAGGTTTTTCATCAATTAGAACAATATTTAAACATGCATTACCAAATGCACTAGCTCCAGTATTTGTTAGTATAGCGTTTGGTATAGCTTCAGCGATACTTATAGAAAGTGGATTATCATTTCTAGGAATTGGAGTTCCGGATGATATTGTAACTTGGGGGAATTTACTAAATCTCGGTAGACAAAATTTAGAAGCATGGTGGTTAATACTTTATCCCGGTCTAGCAATCTTCTTTACTATCACAATCTATAATATGATAGCAGAAGCATCAAGAGACGCACTTGATCCAAAACTAAAAAGTTAATAAAACATGAAAAAACTTCTTCTTTTTACAGGTTTAATATTTTCAATATTTATATTGTCATATCCAAAACTTACTACCGCTTTTGTTAATGGATCACCTGGTGGAAAATCTGGATCTCCTTTAGATGGTGGTAATTGTACTATGTGTCATGGAAGCGGGATTAATAGTGGTCCTGGATCATTTAACATCTCATCAGATGTACCAACAACTGGATTTATTTCTGGTGAAACCTATACTATCACAATACAAGGATCTCACCCTTCTTTTACTAAGTATGGATTTGAACTTACAGCTGAATCTTCCGGGATTAAAGTGGGAGGGTTTAACATTACAAACTCTTCACAAACAAAACTTACAAACAACAATAAATCTGTTACTCATAAAAATACAGGAACACTAGGATCTGCAACAAAAACATGGACTGTTAATTGGACAGCCCCAACTACAGGAAATATGACAGTTGATTTTTATGCTTCAGGAATAACCGCAAATGGTAATGGAGTAAACGATAATGGAGATGAAGTTTATACAACTACATATTCTGTAAATCAAGAAATTTCTTTATCTAATAATGAGGAAAAACAAAATGTTAGAGTGTTTACTTTACAAGATAATATTATTATTGAAGGGGAAAAACATTTAAACAAAATTAAAATATTAGACATAAGTGGAAAGGAAATCTATAATGATCAAAATGTTTATCTCCCAATCAAAATTAATACTTCTAATTTTAAATCTGGAATGTATATTGTTAGTTATTTTGATGTAAATAATAATTATTTTCACAATAAAGTTTCTGTAAATTAAATTTTATCTTATTTAAAAGGGATTTAAGTATATCAATCCTTGTTTTATATATATTTTTTTTAATTCAAATACATCATAAAACAAGCGGAAACAATTCACAAAACATAGATTTATATTAATTGTATTTATTATTTATATAAATGATGTAATAAATTGAGTTTCAAATATTTTTGTGATTATTTTGTCATTTTGTCAGTAGTTATTTTAGATGTTTTTACAGTTACTTTTTGTTTTGTATTTTTGTAACATGAGAATTGATATCATAACTATTTTTCCTGAGTATTTTACGGGACCTTTTTCTCACTCTATTTTAAAAAGAGCTCAAGAAAACAACATAGTAAATATTCATATTCACGATTTAAGAAGATATTCAAAAAACAAACAAAAAAGTATAGATGATTATCAATTTGGAGGAGGAGCTGGAATGGTAATGAACATACAACCTATTGATGATTGCATTTCAAAACTAAAATCGGAAAGAAAATATGATGAGATAATTTATTTAACTCCAGATTCTAAAAGTTTAAATCAAGAGACATGTAATTCACTATCTACCTTAAAAAACATAATTCTACTCTGTGGACATTATAAAGGAATTGACCAAAGAGTAAGAGATCAATTAATTACAATGGAAATATCTATCGGGGATTATGTTTTAACAGGAGGAGAATTGGCAGCAGCTGTACTAACAGACTCTATAGTTAGACTAATTCCTGGTGTTATTTCAGATGAAACCTCAGCTCTTACAGACTCCTTTCAGGACAATCTACTATCTTACCCTATTTATACCAGACCTAATGTATACAAAGGATGGAAAGTTCCTGAAGTACTTCTCTCTGGAAATCAAAAATTAATTGAAAAATGGAGAGAAGACAAATCGTTAGAAAGAACAAAAAATATTCGACCAGACCTTCTTAAATAAAATATTAATTTTTTTCTCGTTGAAATTTCTTTATCAATGTTAAAATAATTAGTAATATTGCAAATCATTTTGAAAAACAATAATTAAGAATACAGATGAACTTATTAGAGCAAATTTCTCAAGAAATAAATACAATAAATGAAATTCCTGATTTTGGAGCTGGAGATACTATAACAGTATTCTATAAAATTCGAGAAGGAAACAAGGAAAGAATTCAGTTCTTTAAAGGAGTAGTTTTACAAAGAAGAGGATCAGGAGCAACTGAAACATTTACTATCAGAAAAATGTCATCTGGTATTGGAGTAGAAAGAATATTTCCAGTAAACTCACCATTAATAGATAAAATTGAAGTAAATAAAAAAGGAAAAGTTAGAAGAGCTAGAATTTTCTATTTAAGAAATTTAACTGGTAAATCTGCCAGAATTAAAGAAAAAAGATAATTTGATAATACAAAATTAAAAATCCCATTCTTAGTAGTGGGATTTTTTAGTTAATAACAGTGCATTCAGTTCTCCTATTCTTTGCCCTACCTTCCTTTGTTGAATTATCATACACAGGAATATCTTCTCCAAATCCCTTATAACTTAATCTATCCTTTTCTACACCTCTGTCAATTAGAAAACTATATACAGAACGAGCTCTATTTGTAGAAAGGATTAAATTACTTTCTTTACTACCAATATCATCCGTATGTCCTGAGATTAACAAATTTAAATCTTTATTAGCCTTTAGATAATTAGAAAACTCTATTAAAATTGATCTAGAAACAGTATTTAAATTAAATGAATCTGTAGCAAAATAGATATTATTTAACTCAAAGGTTTGACCACTTTTAACTTTGTTAATTTCTATATCCATTCTTGAAGGATCTGTAAAATTTTCATCGGTAGAAGAAATATAGTGTGAGTTAAAAGCATATCCATCTTTATTAAATGTAATTATCACGTCATCTGATTCATCTAAAGTTAATGCACTGACGTATTTACCACCATTTACAGATATTTTAGTCACTTCATTAGTTGTCAGATTTTTTAATTCTAGAGAAACGCTATCTACTAAAAGTCCATCACTATCTTTAATATCACCTTTTAAAAATAAAACTCTTTCCGGCTTGACTTTTTCATACAAATCAAAAGAATAGAGATCCCATCCACCTACTCCATCTAATTTATTAGAGCAAAAATAAGCAGTTTTACCATCAGTAGTTACAAACATTCCTACCTCATCATTTTCTGAGTTAATCGGATAACCTAAGTTTTGAGGTTCTTTCCAATTACCATCTTCTCCTAGTCTAGAAATAAACATATCATACCCCCCTAAAGAAGGAAATTTTTGAGAGGCATAATACATTGTTTCTCCATCTACATGAAAGAAAGGTGTTTTCTCATTTAATTTTGAATTTATAACATCTCCCATATTTTGAGGAGCTCCCCAATATCCAAACTTGTCTTTTTTTACTACATATAAATCAATTCCTCCAAATCCACCTCTCCTATCAGAAGCAAAAACCAAAGAATTTCCATCAGAAGAAATTGAAGGTTGAGACTCCCAACTTTTAGGATTATTGATAGTCTTCATAGGCTTTAAATCTGACCAATTTCCATTCTCCTGCTTTTCTACATAATAAATATCACAGTTGTTATAAGAAGAATAAAATTGACTACAAATTGTAAAATATAGAATTTTATTATCAATAGTTATGGAAGCACCTCCTTCATTATTATTCTGATTAAAAGGATAGGACATTTCCTTCCCCTCATCAAAACCATCCATATTTCCTTCACTGAATACAAAGTCTTCAGATTTCTTATTCACAACTCCATACTCATCTCTCAAACCTCTTCTTGTATATAAAGCTAATTCCTGGTCTGGAGAAATTAACGGAAGATACTCATCCGCTTCAGTAGAAATCCCTTCAACTATTTCAGGATTATAAGGAACAGTATCCCTCATAATTTTAGCCAGAATCTTTGCATTCTCTAATGTGAAAGCAGCTTCTTCTTTAAATCTAGTTTTTAAACCAATTTCTGTTGCTTTTTCAATATAATCTACACATATTTGCCAATCTCTCAAATCATAATGAATCATACCAATAATATAATTAGAGGAAGAAAAATTATCTGAACATAAAGCTAAACACTTGTTCGCATACTCTCTTGCTCTAAAGATATCATCCTTTAACCAATAGATAAGAGCATACATATCATATATTTGAGCCGAACTACCTTCTTTAGACTCTATGTCTGAGAGTAAATTTTTGACATCAGAAAATGAATAGTGTCTCAAATTCTGATTTAATTTTTTCATAAGCTTAATAGATCTCTTTTTCTTTACATAACAATATAGATCCAGATCATTTTGAGCTGAAATTAAAAACACACAAAAAAATGATAATATAAATGAAATAATTTTCATTAACTCATCAACTCTTCTTCTGCGACCTCTCTAATCTGTCCCTCAGAGGAAGCCACAACAGTAGCTACGGTAGCATCACCTGTAACATTTACCACTGTCCTTAACATATCTAACAATCTATCTACTCCAAATATTAAAGCTAGCCCTTCAGTAGGAACTCCAATAGCTCCAAGTACAATAACTAACATTACCATTCCAGCTCCTGGTACCGCTGCAGCACCAATAGAAGCTAATGTTGCGGTTAATACAATAGTAAGTTGTTGCCCCATATCCAAATCTATTGAGAATGCCTGTGCAATAAATACTGCCGCAACAGCTTGGTATAGTGAGGTACCATCCATGTTTATTGTAGCTCCTAACGGCAGTACAAAAGAAGAAACCTCTTCAGAAACACCAATATGTTCCTCACATCTCTCCATTGTTACTGGGAGTGTTGCCGCACTAGAACTTGTAGAAAATGCAAGCATTTGCGCTGGAGAAATTCCTTTAAAAAAATCCAAATATTTAACTTTAGTAAAAACACTTAAAATAAAAGGATAAACAGCAAAAATCATAAATAGTAAACCAACGATTACTGTAGCAGAATATTTTGCTAAAGCAATAAATAATTCTGCAGAAGCTCCGAAATCTACCACTAATCCCGCTAAAAGTGCAAACACTCCATAAGGAGCAGAAATCATTATCATATCTACAATTTGTAGAATAATGTCGTTTATTCCATTAAAAAAACCTTTTACATGAGATATCTTTTCGTTCGGTAACATCACCATAGCTATTCCAAACAAAATTGCAAAAAATATTACCTGAAGCATGTTTCTATTATTACTAGCAGATTCAAAAATATTTGTTGGAACAATATCAATTAAAAACTGAAGAGGTCCTTCTTCCTTTACCTCTTCTGCAGCCGCTATTTTCTTATTTGTCCCCTCTTCTATTTGTTCAGTTTTTGAAACGGAACCCTTATCAAATCCGTCACCAGGCTTAACGACATTTACAAGAATTAAACCAATGCTTACCGCAATTACGGTTGATATTAAATAAATTGCAATAGTTTTCCCTCCAATTCTGCTTAGTTTTGAAATATCAGACAAAGAAGCTACCCCCTTAATTAATGAAGCAAAAACTAATGGAACCGCAATTAGTTTTAAAAGATTAACAAATATTGTTCCCAATGGTTTTATCCAGTCACTAGTAAATTCTACCCAAGCCAATCTAGAAGCTAAAAGACCATATAGAACCCCTAATACCATCCCAATAATTATCTTCCAGTGTAGAGCTATTTTTTTTCTCATATTAAATTTTATTAGTTTTACTTTTTAAATAAGCATCTACTAAAGATAAAGCCATCATAGACTCTACTACAGGTACCGCTCTTGGAACAACACAAGCATCATGCCTTCCCTTTGCCTTGAATTCTACTTCTTCTCCTTTTTCATTTATACTTTTTTGAGTTTGCAATATTGTAGAGACCGGCTTAAAAGTCACTTCACAGTAAATATCATTTCCATTACTTAATCCACCTGTTATTCCTCCAGAAAAATTGGTCTTTGTAGTGCCATCTATATCTAAAATAACATCATTCACCTCACTTCCTTTTGCACTAGAAATATCCAACCCATCAAAACCGTATTTGTATCCATGAACAGCATTAATTGAGAGCATAGCTTTTCCTATTATAGCGTGTAACTTTTCAAAAACAGGCTCTCCCCATCCAGCAGGTACTCCTTTAGCAACACATGTTATTTCTCCACCAATAGTATCTCCCTGTTTTTTAATTTTCTCAACTAATTCTATCATTTTCTTTGCAATTGAAGAATCTGGACATCTGACTATATTTTCATCAATTTTAGAAAGATCAATATTTTTATAACATTTATTTAATCTTATTGAACCAACAGAACTAACATAAGCATTTATACTCACTCCTATTTCACTTAAAATCTGTTGAGCTAGTGAACCAGCTACCACCCAATTTGCTGTCTCTCGGGCAGAAGTTCTGCCTCCACCTCGATAATCTCTTAATCCATACTTTTTCTGATAAGTAAAATCCGCATGTGAAGGACGAAATATATCTTTTAAATGAAAATAATCTTTACTTTTTGCATCTTCATTTTTAAATACAAAACCAATTGGTGTTCCAGTTGAAACTCCTTCAAATACGCCTGAAAGTAGCTTAACCTTATCACTTTCTTTTCTTTGAGTAGTAATTTTTGATTGACCTGGTTTTCTTCTTTCTAGTTGGGATTGAATAAAATCAATATCTATTTTTATTCCGGAAGGACAACCATCTATAATTCCACCAATAGCTTTTCCGTGTGACTCTCCAAATGTTGTTAATCTGAAAATTTTCCCGAAAGTATTTCCCATAATGCAAATATAAGAATAAAGATTGATCTAAATTTTGTAAATTTGTGCATATGAAAACTGTAGTAAAAAACATTTCAGAATTAATTCAGACGGAATCATCTCCAAGAAAATGGGTTGCTGGTAAAGAAATGTCTAAATTAAACACTATAAAAGAAGCTTTTTTAGAATATGAAGATGGTATTATAACTTCCTTTGGTAACATGGAAGAATGGAAAGGCATTGAAAATTGGAATAACACAGAAATAATAGATGCAGATGGAGGGATGGTATTTCCTTCGTATTGTGATTCACATACTCATCTTGTTTTTGCTGGAAGTAGAGAAGGAGAATTTGTAGATAGAATAAAAGGACTTTCCTACAAAGAGATTGCAACAAGAGGTGGAGGAATATTAAATTCTGCAGAAAAGCTTCAACAAACTTCAGAAGACGAACTTTATGTTGGAGCTTTAGAAAGATTAAATAATCTTATTAAATTAGGAACAGGAGCCATAGAGATTAAAAGCGGATACGGATTAACTTTAGAAGCTGAACTAAAAATGTTACGTGTTATAAAAAGATTAAAAGAAACCACTGAAGTGTCTATAAAGTCTACTTTTCTTGGAGCTCACGCACTACCTAAAAAATTTAAAAACAATAAAGATAGATACATGGATTTGGTAATAAATGAGATGTTACCAATAGTAGCTTCAGAAAATTTAGCTGATTATATAGATATATTCTGTGAGAAAGGCTATTTTACAATAGAGGATACTAAAAGATTATTAGAAGCAGGTAAAAAATATGGATTACAAGCAAAAACACATGTAAATCAGTTTAACTCTATTGGTGGTGTAAAAACCTCTGTAGAGTTAGGAGCTCTATCAGTGGATCACTTGGAAGAAATGGAAGATCACGATTTTGAAGTTTTGAAAAATTCTAATTGTATACCAACTATATTACCATCTTGCTCTTTTTTCTTAGGAATACCGTACGGTCCTGCTAATAAGTTGATAGAAAATGGATTACCCGTAGCTTTAGCCTCTGACTATAATCCAGGATCTTCACCAAGTGGTAATATGAATTTTATAGCATCTTTAGGATGTATACAGATGAAAATGACGCCAGAACAAGTAATTAATGCGACTACAATTAATACAGCTTATGCTATGGGTATGGAAAAAGTACTAGGAAGCATATGTATAGGAAAAAAAGCAAATTTCTTTATAACAAAAGAAATACCATCTTATGCTTATTTAGCTTATAGTTTTGGGGACAATATAATTGAAAAAGTAGTTTTAAACGGTAAATTGATATAAAAAAAACGGACTTAATAGTCCGTTTTTTGTTTATTGATAAAATATATTGAATCTGTATTAAGCAGTTTTAATATCTTTAGCAACTGGTCCTTTTTCTCCTTCACCTACTTCAAAAGTAACTGATTGATTTTCTACCAACTTTTTGAATCCTTCCATTTGGATTTCACCAAAGTGAGCAAAATAATCTGTTCCGTCTTCACCAGTGATAAATCCGTAACCTTTTGTTGAGTTGAACCATTTTACTGTACCTTCCATAATTGTTTTTTTTAAATTTATATTTGTTAATGTCTCGAGAATTACCCCGAATCTGAGTGCAAATGTAAGTAATTTTTATTAAATAGTTTTATTTTTGATAAATCTCTCCTTTTGCAGAGAGTAATGTATTCTTTAAAAGCATAGAAATTGTCATAGGTCCTACTCCCCCAGGCACAGGTGTAATATAAGAACATTTATTTTTTACATCTTCAAAATTTACATCTCCTAATAGTTTCCAACCAGTTTTTGTTTTATTTGATTTAACCCTAGTTATACCCACATCAATAATACAAACTCCATCTTTAATCATATCGGAAGTTACAAACTCTGATTTACCAAGTGCTACAATTAAAATATCAGCTGATTTTGTAATTTCTTTTAGATTTTTTGTTCTACTATGAGTTAGAGTTACCGTGCAATTTCCAGGGTATTTATTCCTAGCCATCAAAATACTCATAGGAGAACCTACTATGTGACTTCTTCCAATAACTACACAATGTTTTCCGGAAGTTTGTACCTCATATCTTTTTAGAAGTTCTAATATTCCAGATGGAGTTGCGGGTAGATACGTAGGAAGATTTAAAGACATTCTCCCTATATTTGATGGATGAAAACCATCTACATCCTTTTTAGGGTCAATAGCTTCTGTAACTTTCATTTCATCAATATGATTAGGAAGCGGCAATTGAACAATTAACCCATCAATATTCAGATTATTATTGATTTTTTCCACTTCAGAAAGTAATTCTTTTTCTGTAACACTATTAGAAAGTCTAATTAGGGTAGATTTAAATCCTACTTTTTCGCAAGCCTTAACTTTAGCACTTACATAGGTTTCACTAGCTCCATCATTTCCGACTAAAATAGCAGCCAAATGAGGCGCTCTTCTTCCAGTAACAATTATAGATTTTACCTCATCTGCAATCTCATCTTTTATATTGTTAGATGTCTTTTTTCCGTCTAAAATTATCATATTTATATTATCTTATCCCTGGTATTCCACTTCCACCTTTCATCATTTGCATCATTTGTTTAGCCCCGCCTCCTTGCATCATTTTCATCATCTTACCCATTTGAGAAAATTGTTTGATTAGTTGATTAACTTCCTGAATAGAAGTTCCACTACCATCAGCAATTCTCTTCTTTCTACTTCCATTCAACACCATAGGATTTTTTCTTTCGTGTGGTGTCATAGAATAAATTATGGATTCAATACCTTTAAAGGCATCATCATCTATATCCACCTCTTTAATCATTTTACCCATACCTGGAATCATTCCCATCAAATCCTTCATGTTACCCATCTTCTTTATCTGTTGAATCTGCTTAAGGAAATCATCAAAACCAAAAGTGTTTTTTGCAATTTTCTTTTGCATTTTTCGAGCTTCCTCCTCATCAAATTGTTGTTGAGCTCGTTCAACTAGAGAAATAACATCTCCCATGCCAAGAATTCTAGATGCCATTCTATCTGGATGAAAGACATCTAAACCATCCATTTTTTCAGAAGTACCTATGAACTTAATTGGCTTATCTACAACAGAACGGATAGTAAGAGCAGCCCCACCTCGAGTATCACCATCTAACTTTGTAAGAACTACTCCATCAAAATTTAATATATCGTTAAATGCTTTAGCTGTATTTACAGCATCTTGTCCTGTCATAGAATCTACTACAAACAATATCTCGTTGGGATTAATCGCTTGTTTAACCTCCGCAATTTCCTTCATCATTTGATCATCTATAGCTAATCTACCAGCAGTATCTACTATTACTACATTATGTCCATTTGCTTTCGCATATTTTATGGCTTTTGTAGCAATTTCTACTGGATTTTTATTTTCAATTTCTTTGTATAAATCTACATTTACTTGATCTGCTAGTACACCAATTTGATCGATTGCAGCAGGACGATAGACATCACAAGCTACTAGCAAAGGTCTTTTATTCATTTTACTTTTTAGATGAAGTGCTAGTTTTCCAGAAAAAGTTGTTTTACCCGAACCTTGTAAACCTGCAATTAATATAATTGCGGGACTTCCTTTTAAATCTATTTCAGAATGAGAACTTCCCATAAGCTCAGCAAGTTCATCCTTCATAATTTTAGTAAGAAGTTGACCAGGTTCAATCGCAGTTAAAACATGCTGACCTAGAGCTTTTTGTTTTACTTTTTCAGTAAAAGATTTTGCTGTTTTAAAATCCACATCTGCCTTTATAAGGGCTTTACGGATTTCTTTCATGGTTTGAGCTACATTTATTTCGGAAATAGATCCTTTACCCTTTAGGGTCTTAAATGCTTTCTCTAACTTTTCTGATAAATTCTCAAACATAGTATGCGTTTCTTTTAATGTGTTGCAAATATAGTTTTTTGATTTATAGTAAAAAGAGAATGCTCTTAATTTCTTATACTAAGAATCCATATAAATAAAGAAATTAAGTGTAAGTAATAAGATGTTAGAAACAGAATTATTAAATCAAAAAAATTCTTCATCTCAACATGATTTTTTACATAAATGTTTTAAGCATAAACTAGTCTTCGTGCAATCTATTTTTTCGAATTATCCTTCTTGTAAAGAAATATACCGGAATCATAATCAATAAAAACATTCCTATTAAAGAAAAATAACTCTTATAAGACCTTTTTGACAGTTCCACTCCCTTTTCCAAAGATATAATTTCTGACTTAGAATATCTTTTAAGATTCGCTAGAGAATCTTTTTTCTCCTCCATATCAAAAAACTGAACTGTAAGCCTAACATTTTCCCCATCAACAAAATTATCCAATACAAACTTTTGAGGATAGGAATCTTTATCCGATAAAACATTATTTACCCAAGCCCCTTTCAATATATTATTCAAATCCTCCTCAGAAATTTCAGGAAATACTACAATTGAGTCTGAAAGACTAAGCTGAGAAACAACTCTCTTTTCTGGGTTAAAATAATCCACATAAGCATAAAAGGTGTCTTGTAGTCTATTTTCTGGACCCATTGACAATAACAAAATACTAATCAATGCTCCAGCAGCAAAAAACTTAAATCTTCTAAACATAATTTATAATGCTGTAATAATTAAATCCAAATCCTTATATGGAAAGTCAAACATTTTACTTAATGTTTTATTCGTCATCATATTCTTAAAAGTATATATGCTACTTCTAATTCCCTCATCTTTTTTAATCAAGTTCTTTATTCCACCCTCTTCTCCCATTTTTATCAGAATTGGAGAAATAACATTACAAATAGCATAAGATGAAGTACGAGCAACTCTAGAAGCTATATTTGGAACACAATAATGAATAACTCCGTGCTTAGTAAAAATAGGATTTTTATGAGATGTTACATCTGAAGTTTCAAAACATCCCCCAGAATCTATACTTACATCGATTATCACAGAACCTTCTTTCATTTCTTTTATCATTTCCTCACTCACCACACAAGGTGTTCTACCATCACCAGAACGTAAAGCTCCCACTACAACATCCGCCCTCCTCAATGCTTTTCTTAATATTTTTGGAACTATTAAAGAAGTACTTATATTTCTGTTAGAAATGTCTTCGAGCCTTTTTAATCTAGAAAGAGAAGTATCAAAAACCCTAACATTTGCTCCTAAACCTATGGCTGTTTTACAAGCATATTCCCCTACTGTTCCCGCTCCTATAATTACCACATCTGTTGGTGATATTCCTGTAATACCACCAAGAATTAAACCCTTTCCATTATTTACATTACTTAAGTACTCAGAAGCAATTAACAATGAAGAAGTACCCGCTATCTCACTCATACTTCTTAGAAGTGGAAGTTTTCCTTCATTATCTCTAATATGTTCTATAGCTATGGAGGTGATATTTTTTTCTAGTAAAGATTGAAAATATTTCTTTTCTCTTGTTTCTAATTGAATAGCAGATATAAGTTGTTGGTCTTTTTTTAGAAGCTTTATTTCCGAATCAGTGGGAGGCTCAATTTTTATAACCACATCGGATTGATATACCTCTTCTTTACTAAAAACAATTTCTGCTCCCGCATCAGAATACTCCTTGTCAGAAAAATTAGCCCCATCTCCTGCGGTACTCTCTAAAACAATATAATGACCATTATGCACTAATAAAGATACCGCATCAGGAGTTAACGAAATTCTATTCTCTTGAAAGGATGTCTCTTTAGGAATTCCTATTTTCAACTTTTTAAAGTCTAGTTTCTCTTCTAACATTTCTTCCTTAGTTAAAATACCAAAACTTCCATAAACATTCTCTTTTTTCATAATTTATAAAATTTCTATTATTCTACTTTCTTTATTTTTAGTGATCTTTATTTTCATCGCTTCATCTGGAATAAGAGATGAAACCTTTTCAGGCCATTCTACAAAACACAAGCTATTCTTAAAAAAATATTCCTCATAACCCATATCTAAAGCCTCTTCCTCATCTTTTATCCGATAAAAATCAAAATGATATACAGAATCTCCTAATGAAGAAATATACTCATTTACAATAGAGAAAGTAGGGCTACTTACATTATCTTTTATTCCTAATTCTTTACAAATAACTTTAATCAAAGTTGTTTTTCCTACTCCCATTTCGCCATAAAAACAGATAATATCTCTGTTTTTTCTGTTGTTTAGTATTATCTTTGAAAGATCGTCTAATTCTGAGATGCAATTTACAACAATTTTCATTAATTTTTTTTAGATTTTAAAGTTACTACTGGAATTAACATTTCTTCTAATGAAATACCACCGTGTTGATAGGTATTTTTATACACTTTAACAAATTGATTATAGTTGTTTTGATACACAAAATACATATCTTCTTTAGCAAAGATATATTTTGAACTTACATTTTGCTTTGGTAAAAAATATTCCTCAGGCCGATCCATTACAAACACATCACTTTGTATAAAATCTAAATTCTTTCCTTGCTTATATCTAAGGTTAGAATTTACATTTCGATCTCCAATTAACTTTGAAGGCTTATTTACATTTATAGTACCATGATCGGTTGTAATAACTATATTTGCTTCCTGTTTAGCTATTTGCTTCATTATATCTCTTAATGGAGAGTGATCGAACCAAGAAGCAGTTAAAGAACGATATGCCGCATCATCATCTGCAAGTTCCTTTATAACTTTCATATCAGTCCTGGCATGCGAAAGCATATCAACAAAATTATAAACAATTACATTTATATCATTTGCCTTCATATTAGGAATCCTATTTACTACTTTTCTTCCAAAATCAATATTTGTAATCTTAGTATAGGAGTGTTTGGAATCCTTTTTTCCCAACCTTTGTAATTGATCAATAAAGAAATCTTCCTCAAACATATTTTTTCCTCCCTCATCTTCATCGTTTTTCCATTTATCAGGAAATCTTTTCTCAATTTCAGAAGGTAATAAACCAGAAAAAATAGAGTTTCTAGAATATTGTGTTGCTGTTGGTAGAATACTATAATACATTTCATCTCTAACAAGATCAAAATCTTTTACAATAGTAGGTTCAATTATCTTCCATTGATCATATCTTAAATTATCAATTATAATTAAGTAAGTTGGTTTACCTTCATCAATTAATGGAAGAACCTTCTTTCGAACAATATTGTGTGAAAACAATGGTGCATCATCTCCATTTATCCAATCTTTATAATTATTTTTTACAAACTTGAAAAATTGCATATTTGCTTCCGCTTTCTGCATTGAAAGAATTTCCTCAACACTTCTATCTCCCGCTTGTTCTAACTCAAGTTCCCAATAGGTTAACTTTTTATAAACATCTCTCCATTCGTGTATATCTAAATTGGAAGAAAGACTAATTGTAATGTTTCTAAATTCTGTTTGATAATCTCTTGTAGTCTTTTCCTCTATTAATCTACTCGTATCAATATTCTTTTTTATAGAAAGTAAAATCTGACTTGGATTTACAGGCTTAATTAAATAATCAGATATTTTAGAACCGATTGCCTCTTCCATAATACTCTCCTCCTCATTTTTAGTTATCATAACAATTGGAAGATTTGGCATTTTTTTCTTAATTAGATTTAGAGTTTCAAGTCCTGAAAGCCCGGGCATATTCTCATCTAAAAACACTAACTGAAAAAAATTTTTATCTAACAATTCTAGAGCTTCATTACCACTATTCACTGGAGTAATTTTATAACCTTTACCTTCAAGATAAATAATATGAGGTTTTAACAATTCTATTTCATCATCTACCCAAAGTATTGATATCATCTTTTATTAATTTAGTTTTACAAAAATCAAAAAATAATCCGTTATTTGCCCTATAATGAATAAAACAAAAAAAAATAAAATCATTAACGATCCAATTTATGGATTTATTACTCTAGAAAGTGGAATTATTTTTGAACTAATCGAACATCCGTTCTTTCAAAGACTAAGAAGAATTTCTCAATTAGGACTTACCTATTTAGTATATCCTGGAGCATACCATACTAGATTTCAGCACGCGATTGGATGTATGTTTTTAATGAAAAAAGCAATTCAACAATTAAGAAACAAAGGCAATGAGATCACAGATGAAGAGGCAGAAGCATTAAAAATAACAATTTTATTACATGATATAGGCCATGGGCCCTTTTCACATGCCTTAGAACATAGTATAGTAAATAATATTTCTCATGAAAATTTATCTAATTTATTTATGAATAAATTAAATGAAGAATTTAATGGAAAACTTGAGTTAGCAATACAAATATTCAACAACAAACACTCTAAAAAATTCCTACATCAATTAGTTTCTTCCCAGATAGACATGGATCGATTAGATTATCTTAAAAGAGATAGTTTCTATACCGGAGTTACCGAGGGTAACATTGGTACAGAAAGAATTATAAATATGTTAGATGTTATAAATGATGAATTAGTAATTGAAGAAAAAGGAATTTATTCAGTTGAGAAATTCTTAATCGCTAGAAGATTGATGTATTGGCAAGTTTATTTACATAAAACTGTATTATCATCAGAACATACACTCATAAAAATATTACAAAGAGCAAAAGAATTAATACAAAGAGGAATCAACTTGTATTCTAGCAATCCATTAAAAATATTTTTAGAAAACGAATACAAATTAAATGATCTATCAAACAATCAAACCTTACTAGAAACCTTTTCAGAATTAGATGATCATGATATTTACTCATGTATTAAAGAATGGAAAAATAATTCAGATTTTGTATTATCTACACTTTGTAAAAGAATAATCCATAGAGAACCTCTAAAGATTCAAATTCAGAACACTCCTTTTTCTGAAATGGATATACAAATAGTTAAAAACAAAACAAAAAAACATTTCAAGCTGAATGATGATGAGCTAGATTACTTAATATTTACTGACAAGGTTAGTAATAATGCATACCATCACAATAAATCTAAAATTAACATTCTAATGAAAAATGGACAAGTTAAGGACATAACTGAAGCTTCTGATCAGTTTAATATTGAAGCTCTTAACAAAACCGTAAACAAATATTTCCTTTGTTATCCAAACTTATCAAACTAGTTAAAGATTTTGTTAATTTTGCAATATGAAATATACATCTGAAGAAATTGCAAATATTCTTAATGGAACTATTGAGGGTGAATCTTCTAAAACAGTTAGTTCTATTGCAAAAATTGAAGAAGGGAAAAAAGGAGATCTTTGTTTTTTATCAAATACAAAATATACTCCATATATATACACTACCAAAGCCTCAGTAGTTATAGTAAATAAAAATCTAACTCTTGATAAAAAAGTAGATTGTACACTCATTAGAGTAGAAGATGCTTATATCGCTTTTTCTAAGCTATTGGAACTTTATAATAAAATGACACTTCCTCAATCAGGAATATCAGATAAATCTGATATTTCTAAATCAGCAAAAATTGGTAAGAACTGTTACATTGGACCATTTGTTTTTATTGGAGAAAATGTAATTATAGAAGATAACACTTTTGTTTTCCCTCATTCATTTATTGGTAATAATGTTACTATTGGAAAAAGAACAACAATTTTTTCAGGAGTTAAGATTTATAACAATTGTAAGATTGGTATAGATAATATAATTCATGCTGGAGCGGTTATTGGCGCAGATGGATTTGGTTTTGCTCCCAATTCAGAAGGTAATTACAATAAAATTCAACAAATAGGTAATGTTGTTACTAAAGAATTTGTAGAAATAGGATCAAATACTACAATAGATAGAGCAACCATAGGTTCAACTTTGATTAAGAAAGGAGCAAAATTAGATAATCAAATTCAGATTGGTCACAATGTTGTTATTGGAGAAAATACAGTAATAGCAGGTCTTGTTGGAATTGCGGGAAGTACAAAAATTGGAGACAATTGTATGATTGGAGGATCAACAGGAATTGCAGGCCACTTAATGATAGGAAATAATGTAAGAGTAGCTGGTCATACAGGAGTAGGTTCTAATATAAAAGATGGAGAAACAATTCAAGGACCTTATGCATTTAATCAAAAAGAATTTTTAAGGTCCTATATTATCTTTAAAAAATTACCAAAGATGTATGACACTTTAAATAAAATTGAGAAGACTTTATTAAAATAATGGAAAAGCAAATAACATTAAAAGATAAAATTCACTTTTCAGGAAAAGGCATTCATACAGGGGTATTTACTAATATGACCTTGATTCCAGCAAAAGAAAACAATGGTATTGTTTTTGTAAGAACAGATAAGGAAAATACTAGAATCAAAGCGATTGTTGACAACATATATTCTACAGAAAGAAGTACTAATCTTAAAAAAAATAATGTTTTTGTTAAAACTGTTGAGCATATCTTAGCAGCTATTGTTGGTAACAACATTGACAATATTGACATTCTAATTGACAATGAAGAGGTTCCAATTTTAGATGGAAGCGCAAAAGAGTTTTCTGAAAAAATAAATCACGTTGGAATAGTAAAACAAAGCTCTTATAAATATATATATAAAATTAAGAAGGAAATCTATTATAAAGATGAAGAAAGTGGAACAGAAATTATTGTTACTCCTGATGATGAGTATAATATTGATGTTACTATTGATTATGATTCACATACCTTAGGAATTCAAAAATCAAATCTTTCCTCTTTAAAAAACTTTAATTTCGAGATAGCTTCATCTAGAACTTTTTGTTTTTTACATGAATTAGAATTACTGTTAGAAAACAATCTAATTAAAGGAGGCGATATAAATAATGCAATTGTTATAGTAGAAAACAAAATAGATAAGAGAAAACTTAGTAATTTTGCCAAAGTTTTTGAAAAGAATGATATCCAAATAACTGAATCAGGAATTTTAAATAATTTAAAATTAAGATATAAAAATGAAGCTGCAAGACACAAGTTATTAGATGTAATTGGAGATTTAGCTTTAATTGGTTTTCCTATAAAAGGAAAAGTCATAGCATTGAAACCCGGCCACACACATAACACAAATTTTGCAAAAAAAATTAGAGATTTAATAATAAAAGATATGAAAACAACAGCCCCTGTAGTTGATTTTAACGAAAAACCTTTTTACAACAAGAAACAAATTAAGGAAATATTACCACACAGAGACCCTTTCTTATTTATTGATGAGATTAGGGACTTAGGTGATGATTTTATTGTAGGAGTTAAATTTGTGAAAGAAGAGGAAGATTATTTTAGAGGACATTTTCCTGGAGCACCTGTAATGCCTGGTGTTTTACAACTAGAAACCATGGCTCAGGCAGGCGGAGTTCTTATTTTAAATACTGTGGTTGATCCAGAAAATTATTTAACTTATTTTATGAAAATAGATAATGCAAAGTTCAAACAAAAAGTTCTTCCTGGAGACACAATTATCTTTAAATTAGAATTAATATCTCCAATTAGAAGAGGATTATGCCACATGCATGGTAAAGGATTCGTAAATGGAAAAATAGTTGTAGAAGCAGATTTATTAGCTCAAATAGCAAAAAAATAATTTATGCATCAACCATTGTCATATGTCCATCCAGGAGCTAAAATTGATAAATCAGTAGTTATTGAACCTTTTGTAACAATAGAAAATAATGTTGTAATAGGAAAAGGTACTTGGATTGGCTCGAATGTAACCATAATGGAAGGAGCTAGAATTGGTGAGAATTGTAGGATTTTTCCTGGTGCAGTTATTTCAGCAATACCTCAAGACTTAAAATTTAAAGATGAGGATTCTATAGTAGAAATTGGACAAAAAACTACCATTAGAGAATGTGCAACTATAAATAGAGGCACTTCTGTCACAGGAAAAACTATTATTGGAGAAAACTGCTTAATTATGGCATATTCTCATGTCGCACACGATTGTATTGTTGGAAACAACTGTGTTATTGTAAATGGTGTAGCTTTGGGAGGGCATGTTAAAATTGGGGATTACGCAATTTTAGGAGGTAATTCTGCGGTACATCAATTTGTTACAATTGGAAAGCATTCTATGATCTCTGGAGGTGCTTTAGTTAGAAAAGATGTACCTCCGTATGTAAAAGCTGCTAGAGAACCCTTATCATATATTGGTGTAAACTCAATAGGATTAAGGAGACGTGGATTTGCAGAAGAGAAAATTACCGAAATTCAAGATATTTACAGAATTTTGTTTCAAAAAAACAACAATAATACTCAAGCAGTTACAAAACTTGAAGCTGAGTTAAGATCCTCTCCAGAAAGAGATGAAATTATCTCATTTGTACAAAACTCTGGTAGAGGAATTATGAAAGGATATAAACAAAATTAAATATTATGGCGACAACTGCAGATTTTAGAAATGGGTTATGTTTTAACCACAATGGAGAACCTTGGAAAATTGAATCTTTTTTGCATGTAAAACCAGGCAAAGGACCTGCGTTTGTCAGAACTAAAATTAGGAATCTAAACACAGGAAGGTTATTAGAAAACACATTTACATCTGGAGTTAAAATTGATGTAATTAGAGTAGAAAACAGAAAATACCAATTTCTATACTCTGAGGGGAATGATTATCATCTAATGAACATTGATGATTATGAACAAATCATCATGCAAAAGGATTTTATAGAACATGTTCAATTTCTTAAAGAAGGAGAAAATATAGAAGTATTATTCCACGCTGATAAAGGTATGCCACTTTCTGCACAAGTACCTTCTCATGTTGTTTTAAAGATATCCCATACAGAACCAGGGATAAAAGGCAATACCGCAACAAACACTTTTAAACCTGCCAAAACTGAAACAGGAGCTGATATTCAAGTCCCATTGTTTATAAATGAAGGAGACAAAATTAAAATTGATACAGTTAAAGGTTCTTACATAGAAAGAGTAAAAGAATAATAAATCATTTCAACAAAATCATAAATGAGTAAAAAACATAATTTTAGTGCAGGACCCTGCATCTTACCTCAAGATGTATTAAAAAAAGCTTCAGAAGCAATTATAAATTTCAATAATGACAATTTATCTTTAATTGAAATTTCTCATAGAAGCCAGCCCTTTTTAGATGTAATGCAAAAAGCAAGAAATCTAGTAAAAGAACTTTTAGAAGTACCCTTAGGATATTCTATTTTATTTTTACAGGGAGGTGCGAGCTTAGAATTTCTTATGGCTCCTATCAATCTAATGAAAGAAAATGGAGGTAAATCTGCTTATTTAAATACAGGTACATGGGCAAAAAAGGCAATCGTAGAAGCCAGAAACTTTGGTGAAGT